>Ga0326727_10005782_pt1 | contig 34842 bp, 33 predicted proteins | sample MB2enrmetagenome_FD_207643 | JGI IMG/M metagenome (GOLD analysis project Ga0326727, IMG submission 207643) | Lab enriched peat soil microbial communities from McLean, Ithaca, NY, United States - MB29MY | ecosystem: Environmental > Terrestrial > Soil > Wetlands > Peat | place: USA: New York...
AAGGAGCGATCCTTCTTCTCCACTGAGTGAAACGCATTCTGGCCATCGCGGGGTTGACTTGGAAATCCGCCTTTCGCTACCGGCTCTTTTGGATATTGGCCGCGTTGCTGGCGGGGGCGGTCGTGGGCTTGCCTCTTCTGCTCAAAGACGATGGCACTGCCAAAGGACTGGTCCAGATTCTGCTCACCTACACCCTCACCGCCGTCGCGGCCCTGCTCGGAATGGCAACGCTCTGGCTCTCCTGCGGGACGCTGGCCAGGGACATTGAAGAATGCCAACTCCAGATGGTCACCGTCAAACCTATCAGCCGCTGGCAGGTGTGGCTTGGCAAATGGCTGGGCATTCTCGGGCTCAACGCCATGCTGTTGGCGCTCTCCGGAACGGCGATTTTCATTTTGCTGCAATGGCGGGCCGGACATCTGCCTCCCGACGAACAAAAGGTTTTGCGGGATGAGATTTTTGTGGCGCGAGCTTCCATGAAAGAACGCGAGCCTGATTTGACACCGCAAATTGACAGGCAAGTGCAGCAACGGATCGCCGAGTTGGAAAAGACCGATCCGTCTGAGTTGAACAAGGCGGAAATCCGCAAGCAGGTGGCCGCGGAGGTCATGGCGGCCAGCACCAGCGTGCCGCCCGGATACGGGCGCTTTTGGGTCATTGACCTGCACACGCTGCCGGAGCGCACGCAGAATGAAACCTTTCAGGTGCGCGTCAAGTTCCACGCCTCCGACCCAAACCCCGAGGCGACCTATGAGACCTACTGGGTCATTGGCCCTCCCGGCTCGTCGCGGGATGCGAAGATTCGCCAGGTGCTGCCGCCGGATTCGTTCCAGGAATTCCAGGTGCCGGCCCACCTGCTCGATGAAAAGGGCAGGTTGATCATTGATTTCTACAATGCCAACGACGCGTCGCTGATGTTCCCTATTGAAGACGGATTCGAGCTGCTTTATTATGAAAACAGTTTCGGGGTGAATTTTATTCGCGGCCTGATGATCCTCCTCTGCTGGCTGGCATTGCTGGCGGCGATTGGCCTGGCGGCGGCCAGTCAGTTGACGTTCCCGGTGGCGGCGTTTGCGTCCATGGCCATTTTGCTGATGGGACTTTCCAGCGGGACGCTCCAGACGGTGGTGGAGCAGGGGACCATCACGAGTTTTAACCCTGCCGCCGGGGGCTTCAGACATACGCCGCTGGACCTGATTTTTGTGCCCGTGTTTCACGGCGCGCTCAAGATCATCCAGTTGGTGGAAGGCTTTTCGCCGATTGATTCCTTGAGCACCGGCCGCAGCATTACGTGGACGATGCTGGGACTGGCGGTGGCGCAGATCGTCCTGCTGTTGGGCGGGGTCTTTTGCGCGATTGGCATTATTCTTTTCAGCCGCCGCGAACTGGCCACCGCGCAGGGCAATGTTTAGCGGCGCAGTAGCCCCATCCAACCGAACTGTGGGCGCAATCAGTATTAAGTCTGTGGTTAACAAAGCTCTGTTTAGTGGTCAAAAATCGCCAGAACCGCCAGTTTGATAGATAAGTGCCAAAAAGGCGTAACATCCGTTACATTATTGATAGTCAACGACTTAACCCGTTACACAAAGAGCAACAGACCCGTAACATGTTACGCCTTTTGTGGATTCGTTCAGAGCCTCGACCCATAATCTGCTCGAAAATTGGCAAATAGTCCGGTTCATCCTCCCCATACGCCCTGGCCAGCGCGCCGGCAGCCAGGCTGTGCCACGGGGCATCTTCGCTGCAATCTTCCTTTGACATGACCGTGACCATGAGCGGTGAATCAGGCGGCAGGTCGAATGGTTCGTCCAAAACGATCTGTTTCCCGTTAAAATGCGCTTTCAAAGTGACCGCAGGCATGGATTCAGGAGGGTTTCAAACCGCTTGAACCGCAAGAGATTTGACAGCCGCCCCGACAAGTGCCTTGTCGTTCGCCTTGACTAATCGCCAAAAAGGCCGCACAATATTCATAACAATATGGCTGTGTCCCCCGCCAACGAAATCGAGAAACAGTTCGCCCGTTTGCCGGCTGAAACTCAATTGAGCCTGCTGGAACGCCTCGTTCACCATCTGCGCCAGAGTTTGGAGGCCCCGCAGGAGTCTTGGGAAGCCAAACTTTCGGCGATGGCTGCCGATCCGCAAATGCAAAGGGAACTTCGCCGCATTGACTCGGAGTTCAGCGCGGCGGAAGCTGATGGTTTGGGGAAATCAACTGCGTTCGCTTGAACCGGGCCGATTTGTCGGTCCGCCCGCCGGCAAAATTTCAGGCGTGATGCTTGAAAAGGTTGAAAGCGCGGTGCGGCATTGCCTTGGCTTGTAAAGCGGTCCCAGTCCCGGCTTTTGCCGCAACCGAAAACAACGCGCTCCCCGCTGCGCGTTCCCCTATTGCCTGTCTCGCCGTAGTCTAGACGAAGGCGGAATGCCAACACGCGAACACTGCCCATCCGCCAAGCTACGGCGGGCCAAGCCGCCCCGACAAGTGCCTGGTCGTGTCAAACTTGCAACAGCACCGCGCCACATCCCCGCTCGCGGATCTGGTTCCCAATCTGACACCACCAGGGCAAATTCCATGCGAGCGGGAGTCACTTATTGACGATTACTGGCGGCGCAGTCGCCGTTGAATTCAGCTCAGTGTTAGGCATCTTCGCTCCACCTCCAAAAATATCTTTGCGCATCCGTAATAATCCAATAAACAATCTCAGAAAGACCGCCAAGAGGCTGGAAAACGAAGTCAGGCAGAAAACTAGGCTGAATACGTATCCAGGACCACCGAAACCTCTGAGGCGATCCATTTGCGCATTTGGAAAAAGATAGAGTCCTATTATCACCACCAAAGATGCTGCAAAAAAAACACTGACGCTGCAACACCAATCAAACTCCCAATCCAAGCGATACGCTTACGGAAAAATAACCCAATTGCTCCCGCAAACCAACAGAGCACAACAAAAATCATGATTATCCCGCGAGCGTTCATAAAATCGTGTATGGTCACAGGGTGAGGTCTTGGCTGCGAACCTGCCCACCGGGCACCGCTCGTCGCCATGCTGACGATCAAGACAGCGCCTGATGCAAAAATCAGATTGAATATGCTAATTACACGCGCGCCCGCATTCCGAGAAAGCCGAAGTAAAGTGATAATAACAACTGCGGGGCAAATGATTAACGGGATATACAAAAACAATCCTATCAACACACGGGCTGTTTCTTTAGAGATCATAGAGTAATGGCCAAATGAATGCCAACCAAGATGCCGCCGCCAACACCTAAAATCAAGCCTTTAGTGCGATTCTGGCCAAGGCCCGAGGAACACCGCAGGGGAAGCATCTTTGAGTATCCATCCCTTAATCTCGCCCAGGCATAGTTCATCTTCAAGCGAGCCACCACACCCTGCCGCACTCCGCGCGGCAGGGTGTGGTGGCACCACTCTTCAAAAGTTTCACAGGTGGCAGATATGCCGCGGCCTTGGCAGCGTTCCATGGCCCTTCCCTTGAGTCTGCGACCTCGTCTGAGCCGTATCCATGCAGAAGGATTGGGAAGCGCGGGCGTCCCCGCCCGCAGCCTTCGGCGTCTCGCCGAAGGCATTAGATTCCTGAGGTGGTTCGCTAAAATGTGAATCGTTTTGCATCGAGCGCCAGTCGGCGGGACGCCGACTGGAGGCGACCGGGACGGTCGCGCTCCCGATTTTCAACTGTATGGATACGTTTGAGGCTGGCTTGAGCCGGTCAAGGGTCAAGAGGCGTTCCAGGCAATGCGTCAGTGACGGCGGGAGCGCGGAAAACTGTTAAAACAGTTATCCGATGTTTTCCATCTGGAAGTTCACCTGGCTGAAGCCAGGTGTTAATGAGAATCCGCCGTGACTGACCGATTACCGGTCCAGCGGGACTTTGCAGACGGTGGTGGAGCAGGGGACCGTTATTGCCGCACGGCAATGTTTAGACGGGCGCTTCAGGGCTTGCCGCGCCCGATGCTTTTGTAGAGGAAGCCCAGCCGTTCCATTTCATTCACGTCAAAGAGATTCCGGCCGTCGAAGAGGATCGGATGAGTCAGATTTTTGCGGGCTTTTTCCAAATCGAGTTGCTTGAATTCAGGCCATTCAGTGGCAATGATCAGGGCGTCGCACCCTTCGGCGACGGCATTCATGTCGGCGACATAGGTGACATCTTTCAAGACGGCCCGGGCTTTCTCCATGGCCTGGGGATCATGCACACGCAAGGCGGCGCCTTCCTTTTGCAAACGGTGGCAGAGGTCGATGGCGGGGGACATGCGAACGTCGTCCGTGTTCTGTTTGAAAGCCAGCCCCAGGACGCCCAGGGTTTTGCCTTTGAGCACCCAGAGTGTGTCGCTTATTTTTTTGAAAAAACGGTCCATTTGCCGGGCGTTGATCTGTTGCACCTCTTTGAGAAGGCCAAAGGAATAGCCCAACTGTTCGGAGATCTGGATGAAGGCGCTCAGGTCCTTGGGAAAACAACTGCCGCCAAAACCGAGGGAGGCGTCCAGGAACTTGCGGCCAATCCGGGCGTCCATTCCCATCCCGTTGGCCACCTCCTGCACGTTGGCGCCGGACAATTCGCACAGGACGGATATGGCGTTGATGTAGGAAATCTTCAGGGCGAGAAACGAATTGGCCGCGTGCTTGATCAGTTCCGCCGAATGGATGTCGGTGACAATAATGGGGGCGTTGTAAGGGGCAAAGACATCCTTCATGGCCTGGATCGGGCGGGGGGAAGCCACGCCCACCACCACCCGGTCCGGCTTCATAAAATCCCCGACGGCAAACCCTTCGCGCAGAAACTCGGGATTGCTCACCACGTCAAAGTCCACCTTGGCCTTGCAGTAACGCTGGATGGTTTCGGCCACCTTCCGGCCGGTATTGACGGGGACGGTGCTCTTGTCAACAATAATCCTGTACCCCGTCATCGCCCCGGCGATCTCCCGTGAAACGCCCTCGATGAAGCTTAAATCCACCGACCCGTCCGGCTGGGCGGGCGTCGGGACGGCAATGAAAATCACGTCCGACCGTTCCACCCCTTCCCGCGTGCTGTTGGAAAAATGCAGCCGGCCCGCCTTGACATTTTTTTCCACCAACTCCTCCAGGCCCGGTTCGTAGATCGGCATGCCGCCGGCTTGCAACAATTTTACTTTTTCGGCGTCGTTATCGACGCAAATCACCTCATGGCCGGCTTCGGCAAAACAGGTCCCGGTCACCAAGCCGACATACCCGGTTCCAATGATGGTCAATTTCATGATGTTAATTCAAGTTCCGCGGCCAGGCCGCCAGGCCCGGCGCCGCGCGCCTAGGGTTTTGCCGCGGCGGAGGCCGGGGCGTTGGGTGCTTGCGGGGAAGGAAAAAGACCAAGGCCGGCCGATGGAGGGGCCTCGGACGGGCCGCTCGTGGCGCCGGGCGGCGCCTTCCTCAGTTCCGGATGCTTGGCCAGCAAAAGCTGCCCGCGTTCGCGGGCTTCCCCCGCCCAGGGATCGTAGGGATTGTTGATGCGCGCCAGATCCTCGTAGTAAGTGAGGGCCTGTTCCGGTTTGTTTTGCGCCTCATCCAGGCGGGCCAGTGTCAGTTTGGCTGGAGAAACGATGTTGGCCTCGGCGGGATAGGTCGAGATGATTTCCTGGTATTTTTGCGCTGCTTGTGAAATCTTGCCTTCCCCTTCCAAAGAAGCCGCCACGCCCACTTTGGCTTGCGCGAGCAGGGCGCTCTCCGGGTATTGATCGATGAATTTGGAAAATTCCTGGTGTGCTTCGGGATATTTCCCCTCCGTAAAGAGCGATTGAGCCCCCAACAACGCGGCGTATTCGCCCGCGCTGGTGTCCGGGTATTGTCTGGCCAGATCCAGGAACGGGCGGGCTTGGGCCGATGCCAGCCGATCGCCGCGAAGGGTCGCCAGCGGCAGATTTAATAATTGCGCGTTGGCGTTGGACTCGGTCTCGCTCTTTTGCCAGGCCATGATGCCGCCGGTCAGGGCGATGACCGCCGCCACACTGGCGCCAATCGTGAGCTTTTTCCGGTTGGCATGCAGCCAGGCCAGGACTTTGAGATACCTCTCCGTCGATTGTATTGATTCAGCTTCCATAAAGAGTGCAGCATTCTCCCGGCGGCGTTTAAAAAGACAAGCATAATCAGCAACTCAGGCCATCGCCGCCAGCGCGCCGCGCTCGTAACCGGCGCATTCCATCACGTGCGGCAGCGGGTTGTCTGCATGGGCCTCGTACTCCAGACCGATGTGATAGGGAAACTTCCGCGTGGACAGCGCCTTGAGCACCCCGACAATGTCAATGACACCCCGGCCCAGTTCCACGTCTTTTCCTTCCCTGGCCGCCTGGGTCACATCCTTGATGTGCAAGTCGTGCAGCCGGCTGCCGCAACGCTCAATGCACTCCACCGGGTCCACTCCGATGCGCACGGTGTGGCCGATGTCCATGCAGATGCCCATGTGCGGGTCCCGGTCTTTGATCAGGGCCAGGATGTCCAGGGGCGACGGGTAGGTTTTGTCGGTCGGGCCATGATTGTGAATGGCGATGAGAATGTTGAATTCTTTGGCCTTTTTCTCGACGGCGTCGAGCGCATCGGGGACGGGGCTGCAGACAATGACCGGCATGCCTGATTCCTTGGCATATTCGAAATCGTGCTGGATTTCAGCCTCGTCGTTCTTCATGTAAATGACGCCGCCGCCCATGAGTTTGAGACCGGCGGCTTCGATCTTTTGGCGCGCCGCCTGTCGTTCCGCGGTGGTGCTCTTGAGCGGGAGATGAACGTCTTTGAGATTGATGTACTTGAAGCCGGCCTGTTTGGTCATGTCGATGGCCTGATCCAGGGTGAATTTGCGGAAGGTGTAAGAGGCGACGCCGAGTTTGAGTCCGCCATCCGGGTCGCGTTCCGGCTTGGTCACGGCGCCAAAGGCATTGTTGTCGAGATTGGCGGCGGCCAGGGCGGCGGCGGAGCCGATGATACTGGATTGGAGAAAGCGGCGGCGATCAATTTTTTCGGGTTTCATAGGTCAGGATCGGGATTAGAACTGCGATTAAGATTCGCCGGGCGGGTGACGCGGACGGCGACGTAACGGGTTTCGTGGAGGATGAATTTCTTGATCTCAATGCTGACGCGCACAGGCTCGAATTCGCGCAGGATCATTTCGGCCATGTCCTCCGCGAGCGTTTCAATCAGTTTCCAGCTTCGCCACCGGCCAAAACCCGCCAGTCGCACGGCCACGGCCTGGTAATCAATCGTTTCCTGGAGGCGGTCGTTCCTGGCCGCGGCGGCGAAATCGTGGTCCAGTTCGACGGTCACCAGAAGGCGTTGCGGTCTGGCCCGCTCGGCTGCCGGCACGCCCAGGCGATAGAATACTTCCAAATCTTTAATGATGATCTGGTCCATGATTGGTTTCAACCCCGGCGCGCGGTGACTTGTTCGAGCAAAACGCGCGTCGGCTGGTTCAGGGGCATGTCCAGGGCCTGGCCCGGTGTCACCCAGCGGAATTCCCGCGCTTCGTCGTTGAGCTTCACATCGCAGCGGCCCTGGACGCGGCAGGTGTAGTTGAGCAGCACGAAGTGGGCGTCGCGATAAAATTGTTTGGAATGGATGCAATCCTGGACGAGGGCAAAGGACATGTCGGCGATGTCCAAGTTGGTTTCCTCCTTGATTTCCCGCTTCAAGGCATCGAGCGAAGGCTCGCCGAACTTGATTTTGCCGCCGGGAATGCCCCACAAACCGGACCATTTCTGCGTGCGCACCATCAGCACCTGGTTGTCGGCGTTCCAAATCAGCGCCCCCACGGTGCAAATGGGATGAGCCGCGCGCGCGGTTTCCCCATCGCGAGGGCGGGGGTGCAACTGGAATTGATTGCGCTCCAGGATCTCGCGCAGTTCGCCGAGGTGCTCGACGATCATGTCCGGCTCGCTGGCCCGCAATTGGTCCAGGCGGTTATATCCCGTCAAAACGGCGCAGGAACCGATGCCCCCGAATTTGGCGGTTTCAATATCATGCTGCATGTCGCCAATAAAAAGGGTTTGGGCGGCGGCCAGTTGGTTTTCGGCCAGCAATTCGGCGATCTTGGCCCGTTTGTCCCAAACATCCAGGTAGGGCCGGTCGATGAATTGGTCAAAACCGTTGGCCGCGGCCTGCTGTGCGAAATAATCGCGGGAAACCGTGCTGAGCAGGAAGGTCCGAATGTTGTGCCGGCGGCAAAAGACCAGGAATTCGCGGGCATGGGGCAACTCGGTGACCTCATGCTGCATCTGGCTGAAGTGGGTGTGAAAGGACTCTTCCAGCCGCTCCATGGGAATCCCCGGCGCAAAGCGGTCGTAAAAATCCTTGAAAGGCAGGCAAAACTCGGCGCGGAATTTGTCGAGAGTCATTTTTTCGATCCCGCACTCCGCAAAGACGAAATTGGTCGCCGCCAAAACGGCGGGCAAATCATCCACCAATGTTCCGGACCAATCAAAGATGATGTTTTGTATCACGCCCGGCATCATAACGCTGAAAGCTCCAACCTTAAACTCAAAACAACCACTGAATCGTGGCGCGACAGTGACAGGTTTTGAGCGGCGGCCGGTCATCCGCCAAACTGTAGTCGCGCATCGGTCTTCAATCTCGATTCCAGGTTCGGCCAGCGGACATCGTTCATGGTGTAGAACGCGTTCAAATAAACGGCCACTTCCTCGGCCGGATATTTGGCGAGAATCTTTTCGACCGCGGCCTGCAATTTGGCCTCCTCCATGGAGGCCGGCAAGTCGTCCACCGCGCCGTCCTTGTGGGCCACGCCCAGGGCATCCAGGAAGTCGGCCAGCATCGGCGTTTGCTGCTTCATCAGCCAATCGCGCAACAGATTGGCGGCAAACAATTCCAGGCGCGGCCGCGCCAGCGTGGCCGCCATGGCGGCGTGCCGGGCGGCGCGCGGGGTGCGCTCGAAGAAGGCGGGACGCAATTTGCGCGTCTCGGCGACGGTGGCCAGAACGGTGCGATAAAGTTCCTTGTTGCCTTCGTGGGCGAAATCAATGATCCGCACGGCCAGCGCCGGCGACATGAACCCAAATAATTCGTGTGATGTCAGCATGTGAAAATAACAGCGCCACAGTAGAGGCCCCGGCGATGGACTTCAAGTCCCGCGTTGGGGGGCTGTTTCTGGTTTCCTAATCTTAATCTTAATCATAATCCTAATCCTTTGGAAGGAAGATTAAGATTAAGATTAAGATTAGGAACGGAAACTTCAGTTCGACCGCGATTCATGGATGGCGCGGGTGATGTAATCCTTGGCCAGTTCGACCGCTCTGATGCGCGATTTCCCGCGCGCCAGCCAGGCGGTGATGGCCGCCGAGTAGGCGCAGCCGGCGCCGTGCAGGGCAACCCTTGCCGCCCGGGGCGATGAAAGCATCCACTCTCCTTCCCGACCATGGAAAAAATCCACGGCTCCCTCCGCCCCCGGCAAATGGCCGCCCTTGACCAGGGCGGCGCAGCCGAAGGTCCGGTAAATCGCCCCGGCCGCCGCCCGCAGTTGCGGCAGCGAGCGGATTTTCCCGCCCGCAAGAATCTCCGCCTCAGCCAGATTGGGCGTCACGATTGCGGCCAAAGGCAGCAGTTGCGTTTTGAGCGCTGCGATGCCCCCCGATTGCAGAAGCCGCCGTCCGCTGGTTGAAACCATCACCGGATCCACCACCAGCGGAATCCGGGGGTACCGCTTGAAAAAAAGCGCGGCTTCGCGAACGATGGCCGCCGAAAACAACATGCCCGTTTTGGCGGCGGCCACGGTGAAATGCGCCGCGATGGCTTCCAATTGCGCGCGGACCATGATGGGCGGGCACGGTTCCAATCGAGATATTCTCCCCGGGTTTTGGGCCGTCAGGCATGTGATCGCGGTGGCGCCATGCACCCTCAAACAGGCAAAGGTCTTCAAATCAGCCTGGATGCCCGCCTCTCCGCCGCTGTCGGAGCCGGCGATGGTCAGGGCGACGGGTGTGTTGGGTTGATGCATTTCTTGGTCCCCATTCCTAATCTTAATCTTAATCCTAATCCTAATCCTAATCTTGTCCCTCCCGTCCCTTTGGTCCCTTTCGTCCCTGAAGAAGATTAAGATTAAGATTAGGATTAAGATTAGGACCCGGAAACGCAACCCATATTCCAACTTTTATCCGCGCCGGTCCCGGGGTATCCTGCCGGAAATGACGAAGGACCAAGTCACAGAAATCCTGATCGAGATCGCCACGCTGCTCGAACTCAAAGGCGAGAACCCGTTCAAATCCCGCGCCTACGTCAATGCGGCGCGCGCGCTCGAACATGCCGCGGCCCCGCTGGAGATCATCTTTTCCCCGGAATCCACCGAACGGATCAAAGGAATTGGCGACAGCCTGCATAAAAAAATTTCCGAGTTGCTCAAAACCGGCCGGCTTGCCTATCACGAAGAACTCAAAGCCTCCATCCCGCCGGGATTGGTCGCCATGTTGAGCATTCCCGGGCTGGGTCCAAAAAAAATAAAGGCCATCAACGACAAGCTCGGCCTGGAAACTCTGGAACAATTGGAACAGGCCTGCCGGGACGGCAAAATCGCCCAGTTGGACGGGTTCGGCGAGAAAACCCAGGCCAATATTTTGCAGGGCATCCAATTTCGGCGGCAATACGCCTCCCGCCATTTGCTCGGTGACGCCCTGGCCGTGGCGGAGCCGGTTCTGGACAGCCTGCGCAGCCACCCCGATGTGGTGCGGTGCAGCACGGCGGGAAGCTTGCGCCGGTTCAAAGAAACCATCGGCGACATCGATTTGCTGGCTTCATCAAAACAGCCCGGCGCAGTCATCGATTTTTTCACGGCGCAACCCGGCATCCTGAGCGTCACGGCCAAAGGCGAGACCAAAGCCAGCGTGGTTCTGGCCGGGGGCATCCAGGCCGATTTGCGGGTGGTCAGCGACGCGGAATTTCCGTTTGCCCTGGCTTACTTTACCGGCAGCAAAGAGCACAACATCGTCATGCGCCAGCGCGCCATCCAGCGCGGCCTGCGGCTCAATGAATACGGGCTGTTTAAATCCGATGCCGAGAAGCGCGACCCGAAATTGCTGGTGAAGTGCCGGACCGAGGAGGAGATTTTTCAGAAATTGGGGCTGGAATACGTGGAGCCTGAGATGCGCGAAGATGCCGGCGAATTCGCCGCCGCGGAAAAGAGCGAACTGCCGCGCCTGATCGAATGGACGCAGATCAAAGGCTCCCTGCATAATCATTCCAACTGGAGCGACGGGCGCGGCTCGCTCGAGGAAATTGCCAGCTATATGCAGGAACTGGGCCTCGAATACTGGGCCATAACGGACCACTCCAAATCATCCTTCCAGGCCAATGGCCTCCAGCCCGACCGAGTGCTCAAGCAGATCGGGGAAATTAATGGCCTAAACCGCAGGTTTGCTGATGAAGGCTCCAATTTCCGTTTGTTGACAGGTTCCGAAGTGGACATCCTTTCCGAGGGCAAACTCGATTTCGACAACGATCTGCTGGCGCAACTGGACGTGGTGGTGGCCAGTGTTCACCAGGGTTTTACCCAAAACGAAGCGGAAATGACCAAGCGACTGATCACCGTCGCGGAGAATCCATTCGTTCACATGCTTGGCCACCTGACGGGCCGCTTGCTGCTCGAGCGCGAGCCTTTCAAAGTCAATCAAACCGCCGTCATCGACGCCTGCGCCGCGACCGGCACTTGGATCGAACTGAACGCCAACCCACGGCGTTTCGACATGGACTGGCGTCTCTGGCATTATGCCAAGGAAAAGGGGGTCAAGTGCGTCATCAACTGCGACGCCCATCGCAACGAGCACGCCGGTTTTTTGCGTCTCGGCGCCGGCATCGCGCGCAAAGGCTGGCTGGAGAAGAAGGACATCATCAACACCCTCCCGCCCGCCGCCCTCCAGAAAGAACTCAAACGCAAGCAGGCGCATCGGTGACCAAAGTTTGACAACACGGGTCCCCGCAAAAATTGCCGCGGAAGCGTGTTTCAGATCCAGCCGTTAGCCCGATTGACAGTCGCAATTATCTGGCGTCGGCGTTCTTCTGTGACTTGGCCGCGCCGGGTTTTCAACTCGGTCTTCGTAATCAAGTGAAAGAGATCGCACTTGCACAAGGTTGGCCAGTTCAGGCCGTCGCTCGCGTCCAGAATGACCTCGTTCGGCATGGCCTCGCGCGTTGCTTGCCTGCTCGAGCACATGAGGATGTTGAGGTCAGGCTTGTTCGCGACCCGGCTCGGCGAGGAAACAATGACAGCCGGGTGTGGCTCCGGCCATCCAGAGGGTTGGTAACTCCAAATCTCCCAGGCTTTCATTCCTCAGGCTGCCTCTTTGGAAGTGAAGCGCAATGGTGCTCCAAGGCATCAAACTCAGGATTGGGCGTGCGATAGGCCAGACGGCATTCCTCGTCTGTGAATGGCTTCAGTTGATTCCCGGACAACTCTTCGAGCAGCTTCGGAAGCCCGAGCCTCATGCTCTGGCGCATGGCGTCTGCGATTGAAAGATTGGTCCGCTTTGCTGCGTTTCGCATTTCCCCCAGCAGGTCCGCAGGCATCGCTAACGGATAAGTTTCCGATTTCATGGAAGAATCATACACCGAACCGGCCTATTTTCAAGCACTTTGAAAAATTCATATCTTCATATCAAGATATATTGATTTTGAATTTGCAACGCAGGCTGGATTAAACTATTCTAGTCTTATTATGGAGAAGGCTGGCACTCAAAACAGGGATCGAGTGGAAGCGTTATTGCGCCTCTTGCGGGAGCGCATTGTGATGCTGGACGGCCCGAGGGGCACCCTGATCCAAACCTACTGTCTGGATGAAGCGGGTTTCCGCGGGCAGCGGTTCAAGGATTGGACGCGTGACGTGAAGGGCAATAACGACCTGCTCAATCTGACGCAGCCTCATCTGGTCCAGGCCATCCACCGGCAGTATCTCGAAGCCGGCGCGGACATCATTGGGACGAATACCTTTAATTCCACGGCCATATCGCAGGCCGATTACGGAATGGAATCACTGGCATTTGAATTGAATGTGGCGGGCGCGAGGATTGCGCGGGCCACCGCCGATGCCGTCATGGCCGCCGAGCCGGGCCGGATTTGTTTAGTGGCGGGGGCGATCGGACCGACCAGCAAGACGGCGTCGATTTCCGGCAGCGTCAGCGATCCGGCGGCGCGCGGGGTGACTTACGACCAGTTGGCGCAGGCTTATTACGAACAAGCCCGCGGCCTGTTGGAAGGCGGGGCGGATCTGCTGCTGATTGAGACCGTGTTTGACTCGCTCAATTCGAAAGCGGCTCTCTTTGCCATCGCCACGCTCTTTGAAGAATTGGGCATCGACGCCGTCCCGGCAGGCTCCGAACCCCGCCCGGCATCGCGCGCGCGCCGCCGGGTGCCGGTGATGCTTTCCTTCACCATCACCGATCTGAGCGGCCGCACGCTCTCCGGGCAGACGGTGGAGGCGTACTGGAACTCCGTTTCGCATTTTCCTCTCCTGAGCGTCGGGATCAATTGCGCGCTGGGGCCGAAGGAAATGAGGCCGTTTATCGAAGAGCTTTCCGGCTTGGCGCCGATCTATGTCAGCGCCTATCCCAACGCCGGGTTGCCCAATCCGATGCTGCCGACGGGCTTCCCGGAGACTCCTGAAACGTTCGCGCCCCAACTGGCCGAGTGGGCCGCCGCCGGCTGGCTCAATTTTGTGGGCGGCTGCTGCGGCACAACCGCGGCGCACATCAAAGCCCTCGCCCAAGCGGTCAAAAATTTTGCGCCACGCGTGCCGCCGAAGGTCGAACCCTGGTTGCGCTTGAGCGGCCTGGAGGCGCTGACCATCCGGCCCGGCACGAATTTTGTCAATATCGGCGAGCGCACCAATGTCACCGGCTCGCCCAAATTCGCCAAACTCATTCTGGCCGGACAATTCGAGGAAGCCCTGGCGGTGGCCAAACAACAAGTCGCCAGCGGCGCGCAGATCATCGACGTCAACATGGATGAAGGGATGCTCGATGGCGTCAAGGCCATGACGCATTTTCTCAACCTCGTGGCTTCCGAGCCGGACATCGCGCGCGTACCGGTAATGATTGACAGCTCGAAATGGGCGGTGATCGAGGCCGGCTTGAAATGCGTGCAGGGCAAGGCGGTGGTCAACTCCATCAGCCTCAAGGAAGGCGAAGAAAAATTCATCCGGCAAGCCAGGCTGGTCCGGCGGTACGGCGCGGCGGTCGTGGTGATGGCGTTTGATGAACGGGGACAGGCCGGCACCGTGGAGCGGCGCAAGGAAATCTGCGCCCGCTCGTACAAAATCCTGACGGAGCAGATCGGCTTTCCGCCGGAGGACATCATCTTCGATCCCAATATTCTGACCGTCGCCACCGGCATGGAGGAGCACAACAATTACGCGGTGGATTTCATCGAGGCCACGCGCTGGATCAAACAAAACCTGCCGCGCGCCAGGGTCAGCGGCGGCATCAGCAACATTTCCTTTTCGTTTCGCGGCAATGCCGCGGTGCGCGAAGCCATGCACACCGCCTTTTTGTATCACGCCATCAAAGCCGGGCTGGACATGGGCATTGTCAACGCGGGAATGCTCGGCATTTATGAAGAAATTCCCAAGGACCTGCTCGAATTGGCGGAGGACGTTTTGCTCAACCGCCGGCCCGACGCCACCGAACGCCTCGTCCATTTTGCGGAGTCCGTCAAAAAGAAAGACAAGACGGAGGCCGTGGAAGACCCATGGCGCAAGGGAACCATCGAGCAACGGCTCGAACACGCGCTGGTCAAGGGCATTGTCGATTACATCGAAGCCGACACGGAGGAAGCGCGGCTGAAGATCGGGCGTCCGCTGGCCGTCATCGAAGGCCCCTTGATGGCCGGCATGAGCGTGGTGGGCGATCTCTTTGGTTCGGGCAAAATGTTCCTGCCCCAGGTCGTCAAAAGCGCGCGCGTGATGAAAAAGTCGGTGGCCTGGCTTCTTCCCTTTATGGAGGCGGAAAAGCAGGCCGGCGGCAACGCGCGCCCCCAGGGCAAAATAGTGATGGCAACGGTCAAAGGCGACGTCCACGACATCGGCAAAAACATCGTGGGCGTCGTGCTCGGCTGCAACAACTACGAGGTCATCGACCTCGGCGTCATGGTCCCGTGCGAAAAAATTCTCCAAACCGCCCGCGAACAAAAAGCCGATCTGATCGGGTTGAGCGGCCTCATTACGCCGTCGCTCGACGAAATGGCGCACGTGGCCCGGGAGCTGCAGCGCCAGGGATTTTCCCTGCCGCTTCTCATCGGCGGCGCGACCACGAGCAAGGCGCACACCTCGGTCAAAATTGCGCCCAATTACAAGGAGCCGGTTGTTCATGTGGTTGATGCCTCGCGGGCTGTTGGCGTCGTCGGCCACTTGATCAATCCCGGTTTGAAGCCGGCCTTTGCCGCACAGAATGACCGGGAGCAGGAAAAACTGCGCCGGCAACATGACGGGCAGCGCGTCCAACTTGTTTCCATCGACGAAGCCCGCCGGCGCGGGCCAAAGTTTGACCGGAAAGAGGGTGAAATCGCCAAACCGGAATTCACCGGATTGAGGATGCTCAGTTCCGCGGCGGGGCAAGAGGGGGCGTTGCCTGTGGCACTCGAAGACATTGTCCCCTGCATCGATTGGTCGCCGTTTTTCCACACTTGGGAGCTGCGCGGCCGTTACCCCTCGATTCTGCAGCACGAAAAGCATGGAGCGCAGGCCCGCGAATTGTTCAAGGACGCCCAAAAATTGCTGGAACAAATCGTCAACAAGAAACTGCTTGAGGCGCGGGGAGTTTATGGGTTCTTTCCCGCCAATTCCATCGGGGATGATGTCGAGATCTACACCGACGCGTCGCGCCGGCATGTGCGGGCCACGTTCCGATTCCTGCGGCAACAGATGGAAAAGCCGGACGGCCAGCCCAATTGGTGCCTGGCGGATTTCGTGGCGGCCAAATCCGTTGCGGAGGATTATATCGGCGCGTTCGCCGTGACCGCCGGCATCGGCGCGGACGAATTGGTCAAACAATTCAAAGCGGAGCACGACGATTACAGCGCCATCATGACTGAAGCCCTGGCGGATCGTTTGGCGGAAGCGTTCGCTGAATACTTGCACAAACGCGTCCGGGCCGAATGGGGCTACGGCAGGAACGAAAGCCTGACCATCGAGCAATTGATCGACGAGCAATATCGCGGCATTCGGCCGGCGGCGGGGTATCCCGCCTGCCCGGACCACACGGAAAAATGGACGCTCTGGAATTTGCTGGACGCGGAAAAGAATGCCGGAATCCGGTTGACGGAAAGCTGCGCGATGTGGCCGGGCAGCAGCGTCAGCGGGCTGTATTTCTCCGCGCCGCAGTCAAAGTATTTCGCCGTCGGCAAACTAGGCCGGGATCAAGTGCTGGACTATCATCGGCGCAAAGGCATGGATTTGGCCGTGGTCGAAAGGTGGCTGGGGCCCTATCTGAATTACGAACCTTAACGCGTGAAGTGAATGACCAATACGCCTGCCGCCGCAACAAGACAGTAGTAGCCGAAGAATTTCCAACGCCCGCCTTCCAGCCAGCGTGTGAGCCACTTCAAAGCCAGCAGACCGGCAACAAAGCTTAACATCATGCCGACGAGACCCGGCACGAAAAGATGCAGCCCGGAATTGTTGCCGCTCAACGCGTGTGCTTTAAGCAGGCGGAGCGCCTCTTTTGCCAGCACGGGCGGCGTTAAAACCACCGCCAGCGCAAAACTGAATTCCTCCAGTTTTTGTCTGGGCAGACCGAGCAACAAGCCGGTTGAAATGGTCGAGCCGGAACGCGAAAACCCGCGAAACGGCAGACAGAGGCCCTGCACGAGGCCGATCCAAACGGCATGCGGTGGTTGAATTTCTGAATGGCGTGGTGCTTTTTCCTCCCGCAACCCGGCGTAAATAATCAACAACCCCACCGCCGCCAGTGATCCTGCCATCAGCGGCAGGTTCGCGAACAAATTTTCGACCTCCGCGTGTGGCATTCCGCGCATGAAGATTTTCTCGATGACCATCTTCAATCCGTAGCCCACGATTGCGGTGCAGAAGGTCGCATAAATGATTTGGGCAACAAATGTCAGAAGTTTTCCGCGCGCGTCAAAATAATCACGCTTCCAATGGTTCCAGAAGTAGGCGATGACCGCGAACATGGTTCCGGTGTGCAGCATGACCAGCAACATTGTCATTTCGGGACTCGACGGGTCCAGTCCCATGAGTTTTTCCGCCACAATGACGTGCGCCGAACTTGAAACCGGCAGCAACTCGCACGCGCCTTGAATCAAGGCCAAAATCAGAATTTGATACCAATCCAGCATGTTGATGAAATCCCGGCGCCCGATCCGGGAAAGACGGCGGTGAGCGAATCAGTCATGGCGTTGAAAGCGGGGGGGCGGGGCAGGGGGTGTTCACTATTTGTTCTTTCTGAAAAAGGAGGTCACAAACGATCTGGATTCGAGCTGGCGTTGCTGGACTTTGAGCTGGCCCAGGATCGCCTGGAAACCCACGTAGATCTTATGCCATTGATTTTCCAGCCCCCGCAAGTTGCCTTCAGTGCTCTCGCTCAGGTAACGAACCGAGGGCGCCAGGCCGATCAAGGCATGCACTTCCTCGCGCGAGGGGGAGGGACACTCGATGGCGGCCATGATCAATTCCAACTCCTGCACGATGATGGACTTGACTTCGAGGAACTGGCTCTCGTCCTCGTCGGAAAACTTCTTGCCACGGGCCAGATTGACAAAATAGTTAAACTGCTTCCAACACTCCAAATAATTCTCAAGCTGCACGATGAGCTGGTCCAATTTCTTGTTGTGCATAATAAAAAATCAAGGCATGGGGACAGACTGCAAGGCCCGGGGCGAAAGAAAAATGATCGCGCCGCCGCGCATTTGCCGGGCGGTGATTTTGAAGGCCGCGTACTGCACGACCAATTCCGCGAACGGCAGGCTGGCGTTGCGGGCGCTCTCAAAAATCGCCAGCACCTGGCGCCCGATGTCCCGCACCTGCGCCTCCGGCACCCGGCTTGGCACCGTCGAACTGACGATCCGGCAATCCGCGTCAATCGTGAACGTGCCGGTGGGCAGCCGCTTCAATTCCGGTTTCGGCGGTTTGTTGTATTTTGTCAGGAGACCCATTTGGTAAAAATGTGCTTCATCGTTTGGTCCACTTTCTCCGTCGGCAGCGTCCGCCGGAACCCGATGCATAGCAACCCCTTTTTGTCATCGCGCGCCAGCGCCCAATGCCGCTGCAAGCCAAACCCGGAGACCCGGGCCAGCGGCTCGGCATCAAGCTTCTCACCCAGTTCAACCAGCCGCCGCCAGGTCGCCCTGGCCCAGACGGCCAGCTCCCGGGAGTTTTCCAAAGCCCAGGAGTCGCACGGGGCCTGTTCGTCCGGCGGGGCTGTCAAAACGAATTCAACCCCTTCAAAACGCGTCAGGGGGGCCAGCAACGAGCCGGACGCGGCGGCTTGGCCCTCTGCGCCGGTCTTTTCGGCCCCGGCCTGCTGGCCGCGCCATTCATCCAGCGCCTGGGCCGAATCCAGCAGCAGCCCCTGGTATGAGTTGGTGATGGTCCGGATATGACCGGGGTCGGCGGGCAGGATTTCGAAATTGCCGCTTTTCCAGGAAAGGATTTCCTTGAAGGCCTCTTCGCCGGTGAAATGGGCCGTGGCAGCATCGGCGATTTCCCCGTTTTGCACCCAGATTTTGCCATGCAAGGCCCCCTGGGTGACGCGGAGAACGGAGGAACTGCGGGACAGACATTCCAGTTGAATCAAGTCCACCAGGCTTTTGCTTTGCATGCCGCGAAATCCCCCGTCGTGGCGCGTTTCGCGGTCCAGGAGCGACTCGACGCAATCCTGGAAAAGTTTGATTTCCTCGGTGCTGGAGGGCTTGTGACAGAACAATTCCACCCCCTGGGCGTAGGCGCGCGAGCGATATTCCTCGTCCAAAACGCCGCTCAAAACAATGATGCGCAAATGGGGAAACTTGCGGCGCACAATGGCCAGGACCTGCAATCCGTCCATTTTCGGCATGCGCAGGTCCGTGATCAGCAGGTTGAAAGGCTCTGATTCCAGCATCGCGATGGCGCGGGCGCCGGAATTGGAGACGAGAACCTCCGGCTTGCTGGGAAGCTGTTTGAGCAGTTCCTGGTATAAATCCAGCATTTGCTGATCATCATCCAGAAGCAGAATTTTCTGTCGTGTTGCCATCGTCACGAAGAATTACCCCCATTCGGGCCGCGATGCAAGCCGCGTCCTTCCATTGTCGCATTTGTCCGTGGACAGGGCGGGCGAGGCACGGCATTGTTATGATTTGAATGCGACACCGCTTAATTTGGAAGAGTAATGATCAAGGGAAAGCAAACGTCCATCACCGGCATTGTCGGAAGAATCCCATACCGTCTGGCCCTGGCTGGTGGGTGGATTGACCAGCCGTTTGTCTCGCGGCGCAACCCCGCTCCGCCCGGCTCCATGGTCGTGGTGAACATCGATCCGCAGTTCCGCTTTATGGAACGCTCGGGCATCTGCGGCAGCACGCGTGAAGTTGCGCTGCGGATTTGGAAAGGCAGGCTGCCCAAGGGTGATCCCGGCAAACTGGCGCGCGAACTTTATGAGGCCGAGAATCACGGCCAAAAAAATCCGTCCGGTTCCCAGGACATGATTGGTCTGATTTATCCGGGCATCAACCGGCTCGACTATGATTTCACCGCCAATGGGGGCGTCTTTCCGACGCACATTCAATCACTCAACTCCGTCCGCCATGCGCGCTGGCTGGAAAAGGTGCTGCACCTTTTGCCCGTCGCACAACGACCCGATGGTTACACGCCCTTGGGCAAAATGAATCTTGACCCGAAACGGATCGCGCGGCTGGGACAGACCGGCAGGGATTGCTTCCACGCCATCCACAAAACGGATGCCGCCGCGCTGGGCGCTTCATTCAATCATTGCATGGAATGTTGGCAATCCATTCTGCCCGGCACGCTCCGCCATCCCACCATAAAAATCGACCTGGCCGGGTTGTTGCGCTTTTATCAATCCCGCTATTCCGGCGCGATGTATTCCGGCTGCGGCGGCGGATATTTGTTTGTCGTGTCAAATACCCCCGTGCCGGGGGCGTTTCACATCAAGGTTCGCATTGCTGAAAATGAATTCTAAACTGGTTGTGGTAATGGGGGGATTCGACGACATCCTCTCGCGCGATCTGCGGTTTTTGGAAGAAGCCGCGAAACTGGGCCGATTGACCGTGTTGCTTTGGCCGGATGAAGTTCTGGCAAAGCTCACGGGCAAGCCGCCCAAATTTCCGCTGGCCGAGCGCCTCTATTTTCTAAAGGCCGTTCGCTGCGTCAGTGACGTTGTTTCGGCCGGCAGTTCGATCCATCCTGATGAATTGCCCGCAGGCAGCCACGCCCGTATTTGGGCTGATGTTGAAACCAGCGCCAATGCGGACCGTGAAAATTTCTGCCGCGAAAACCATGTCACTTACCGCATTTTCAAAGCGGACGAATTGAAAGGCTTTCCTGAACCGCCGCCCCAGCCACCGGTTTCAGGAGCAAAAAAAGTGGTTGTCACCGGTTCTTTTGACTGGTTTCATTCCGGTCATGTGCGGTTCCTGGAAGAAGTCAGCCGGAACGGTGATCTCTACGTGATTGTCGGCCATGACGCCAATATTCGGTTGCTCAAGGGCGGAGGCCATCCGCTCCTGCCTCAGGAGGAACGCCGCTACGTTGTCGGCTCGATCAAATTCGTCAAACAAGCGCTGATTTCCAGCGGCCGCGGCTGGATGGATGCCGACCCTGAGATCCGCCGCTTAAAGCCGGACCTCTATGTGGTCAACGAGGATGGCGACAAGGGCGGCAAGCGTGAATACTGTCGGGACCTCGGCATTGAATACCTCGTTCTCAAGCGCGCACCCGCCCCTGGCCTGCCCGAGCGCAGCAGCACCGTCTTGCGGGGGTTTTGAACTCAATCAACATCACCTTCCATGCTCAAATCTGGCATTCTCAATCCTCAGATTAACTGGCTGCTCAGCCGTGTGCGCCACACAAACACCCTCGTCATTGCGGATCGCGGCTTTCCTTTCTGGCCGATGATCGAGACGGTTGACATCTCCCTCGTGGATGATATGCCCACCGTATTGGCGGTCCTGCGGGCGCTGCGGCCGAATTTTCAGATCGGCAAGGCCTGGATGGCCCGGGAGTTCTTGCAACAGAACGGCGCCAAGACCCGTTCCGCCTTTGCCGGGGCGCTGCAAGGAATAAAGGTGGCCCATCTGCCCCACGTCGAGTTCAAGAGGCGCGTGCCGCGCGCCATCGGCTTGATCCGCACCGGCGACACGACGCAATACGCGAATATCATTTTGGAAAGCGCCTAGAACCACATGCTTCACGCAATCATACCTGCCGGAGGACCGGGCGCGCGCCCCGGGCCGCGGCGCCGGGCGGCTTTGACCGGGCAAGAACCCCATCTGGAGCCTGCCTCAAATCACTGACAAAAAAATGCCCCCGCCGCTTGCGCTTTAAACACCCCGATTATGAATGACAAAAACAACCCCAACCAGCCGCGCCCGGGACTGTTCACCGCGCCGGACGGCAAAAAGCTTTTCGTCACCTTTGCGCTGGTGACCACGCTGTTCCTGCTCTGGGGCTTTTGCAACGGCATGATTGACATTCTTAACAAGCATTTTCAGGACTCACTCCACATCAACAAGGAACAGTCGGGGCTGGTGCAGTTCGCCAATTACCTCGCTTACTTCCTCATGGCGATTCCCGCCGGATTGATCGCGGGAAAATTCGGGTATAAAGGCGGCATTCTTGTCGGCTTGGTGTTGATCGCCGCCGGAGCCTTTTGGTTTATTCCAGCCACCAAAATCGGCGCCTACTGGGCGTTTCTGCTGGGCTTGTTTGTCATCGCCTCGGGCATGACTTGTTTGGAATCCATTGCCAATCCTTACACAACGGTTCTTGGTCAGGCGGAAAGCGGTGCGACCCGCATCAACATCGCCCAAACGCTGAACGGCGCGGGATGGATTCTCGGCCCCATTGTCGGCGGCCAGTTTGTCTTCTCCGGAGGTGAAGGGGCCAACGCCAACGCCGGCCTTTCCATTCCCTACATGGGCATCGGCCTCTTTGTGGCCTTGCTGCTCGTCATCTTCGCCGTTTCCAAGGTGCCGGATTTGCGCGCCGAGGATGAAAGCCGGAAATCCACCGATCAAAAAAACACCCTCAAACCTTCCGCCGGGCAGATGGCGGCCATTGGCGTCACTTTGGCCGTTGTTTGCGGGCTGCTGTATTTCTTCATCGCCCCTATATTGCAGTTGGTTTGGACGTTGCTTCATTTGAACCAGCAATTATTCCAACCGACAAAATACGGCTTGCTCTTTGCCGGCTGCATCGCTGCGTTCTTTCTGGTTTCAAAAAACTGGGACATGTTCCGCCGCAAACACTTTACTCTGGGCATCGCCGCGCAATTTCTCTACGTCGCGGCCCAAACGGGTATTTTCAGCTTCTTCGTCAATTATGTCCTGGAAAACGACCCGGGTGTGACCAAGAAGCAAGCCTCCTTGTGGCTGGGTGCAATTGGATTCGCCCTGTTTGCCTTCGGGCGCCTGTGCGGCAGCGCCGTGATCAGCCAGTCAAAACCGCATCGCGTGCTGGCAGCCTACGCAGCCATCAACGGGGTGCTGTCCGGCGTGGCGGTGGGCGGCGGCAAGTTGGGTCTCTATGCTTTGTTCGGCACGTTCTTCTTCATGTCTGTCATGTTCCCGACAATTTTTGCCTTGGGCATCCGCGGGCTGGGCGACTATACCAAGCTCGGGTCGTCGCTCATCGTCATGTCCATCGTGGGCGGGGCCATTGCGGCGCCGTTCATGGGCCATATCGCGGATGTTCATTCGATGCGTGTTGGCTTCGTGGTGCCCCTCGTCTGCTTCGTCTGCATTGCCCTCTACGGCGCGTTCTGGCAGAAATTGGAAGTGAAGGACAGTGCGATATGAAAATGAGCCGCCCCGGCGAAAACAGTTTCGATTTTGATCGCTTGCCAACGCCATGGCGCAATTTGCAAGACATATGGACACATTAAAACCGGTTGAATATTTTATTATGAAACACAAAGAAAAACTCATTTGTCTGGCGTTAACCCTTGCCATCGGAACACGGCTGCAGGCATCCGAAGCATCCTCCACACTCTCCCTGCCGGTCACGCCCGGCAAATTTTCCGGCACCGTGGAATCGCTGACGAACTATGCCTGTCCGCAATGGTTTCGCGACGCCAAGTTCGGCATCTGGGCGCATTGGGGGCCGCAAGCCGTGCCAATGGAAGGCGACTGGTATGCCCGCAAGATGTACCAGCAAGGCTCGGCGGATTACCGGGATCATCTTGCGCGCTTTGGCCATCCGTCCACCAACGGCTGGAAAGACATCATCCCCCTTTGGAAGGCGGAGAAGTGGGAACCGGAGAAATTAATGGCGCTCTACAAGAAAGCCGGCGCGAGATACTTCGTCAGCATGGGTGTCCACCACGATGATTTTTTCCTGTGGAATTCCCCGCTGCATAAATGGAACGCCGTGAACTACGGGCCGCACCGCGACGTGGTGGGCGACTGGCAGAAGGCCGCGAAGAAATACGGTTTGCCCTTTGGTGTCTCCGAACATCTCGGCGCGAGCTTCACCTGGTTTCAGGACGCGCACAAGGCGGACAAAACCGGACCGTTCGCCGGCGTGCCGTATGACGGAGCCAATTCAAATTACTGGGACCTCTATCATTTCCCGGCGCAACCCGGCGACGCGGCCTGGTATTCCAAAAATCCGCGCTGGCAGCAGCAATGGTTCAATGAAATTAAGGAACTCGTCGACAATTATCATCCCGACCTGCTTTACACCGACGGCGGTGTGGCGTTTGGCAACAAAGTGGGCTTGAGCCAAATTGCCAATCTTTACAACGACAGCATCCGGCACAATCACGGCAAGCTGAAGGCCGTCTATACTTGCAAGCAACCCTCGGCCGGCCGTTGGGTGCAGGATTATGAACGCGGTGTCAACGGCGGCATCAATCGGTATCCCTGGCAGACGGACACCTCCATCGGTGACTGGTTCTACAACCGGCACTGGAGTTACCAGTCGTTGGATTGGACGGTTCACATGTTGGTGGACATCGTCAGCAAGAACGGCAACCTGCTCCTCAACGTCGTGCTGCGCCCGGATGGCTCACTGGATCCCGAAGTCGAGACGATGTTGCGCCGGTTGGCCGGCTGGACGGCCATCAATGGCGAGGCGGTTTACGGCACGCGGCCATGGTTGGTTTATGGCGAAGGAGAGGTCAAGGCCGGGGGCGGCGCGTTTAAGGAGAACTTTCGATACACGGCGAAGGACATTCGCTTTACCACCAGAGGCAAAACACTTTACGCCATTGCCCTGGGCTGGCCGCAGGACGGCAAAATGGTCGTGAAATCGCTGGCCAAAACAGACGGCGCCCGCGTGAACAAAATCAAGCGGGTCCAATTGCTCGGTTACAGGGGCAACTTGAACTTCACCCAGACCGCCGCGGGATTGGTCGTGGAATTGCCCGCGCAAAAAATCAGCGACCTGACCTGCTCCCTCAAAATTACCGGAAGCAATTTGACTCCAGTGACGCCCCCTGTGAATTAATGTCGCATTATTTTGCCATTTCGATCCGAATTTTCGCCGGGTCGCCCACCCCCAGCTCCAGGAAAAAGGATGCATTCTTGTAAAGATCGGGATTATCGTTGCCCGGCTGTATTTTCCTCTCCTGCCGTTCGTGGTCCAATTCCTGGATGGCCAGCACGTCCAACGCCACGGGATCCTTGCTCAGCCAAACCTGGTTCAATTCCATCGAATAATGCAGCAAACTCATCTGTTCGCCCTGGTACTGGCCAATCAGCGCGTCGGTGATGTTCAACACCACGTGATCGCTCAGCGCCGGCTTCGCATAAATCTCTGGCACCGCCGTCGCCAGCCGTTCCGGACTGGCTTCAAAGCGAAGCGTATTATCGACGCTGCCCAACGCCAGACTGTAAAGATTTCCACAGACGCCCGCCAGATTGTGATTGAGCAACGGCGAGACGTTGATGATTTTCGTGATGCTCCGGGTCAGCAGTTTGCTCACATAGGAATTGCGTCCGGTCGTTTTGCCGTTGCGGTCAAAATCCAAATCGCCGGCCACCAGACTCCCCAGGATCGAATTGTCGTAAAAGACATTCTCGTCGTATCCAGTATCCGCCGCGCCCGCCAGACGCACATTGTAACGCCTGGCCAGATCGTCAAACCCGGCCAGTCTCAAGTCCAACAACCGCTTGTCCCAAACAATAATATGCGACGGCGCCAAACCCGCGTCCAACAGCCCTTCAATGACCGCGCCGGCCACTGCCGGACGCGTCCCGCTGTTCGCCCCCGGACCGGAATAAACTTTAATCCCAACCACGTCCTGGGTGGAGACAAACGAGAGCCAGGCGTGTTTCAAATCGGGTTTGCCCGTCAGCTTCAAAATCCCCCGATCCACCATGCTCTGCACAATCTTCGGCTGGGGTTCGAACGCAACGGTGGCGCGTGGATTTTCGGCAATCACGACCCTGGCCCGGTCCGGTGAGCCGCCCGTCACGGGAATGTCGGCCCCCTGACACGAGAGGGAATACACCGCCACCCAGCCGGCCCACCAACAAACCAGTTCTTTTCTCAATTGCATGCCACCTTTTCTTGACACTACAAGGGCTGGATGCTACCACCCTCGGAGATGTTGACGATAAAAAAGCGAACAGGCGCCCTTCGGCTTCTCGCCGTCATCTCGATCGCGAGTCTGACCGCCTGCGGCCCGCGCGGTCCGCGGGACTTGCACAAAGGGGAACGACTGATCGAACGCGGCCAGCCCGCCGAGGCGATTCCCGTCCTCAATGAGGCCGTGCAACTCTTGCGCGGCGCCCCTCCCGCCGTTCAGGCCAATGCCTGGAACCTCCTCGGCCTGGCTTGCCACGGCGCGGGCCAGCCCGATGCCGCTTCCCGCGCCTATTTGGAAGCCTTGAAACTGGACCGCAACCTTTGGGCTGTGGATTATAATTTGGGATGCCTGCGTTTGGAGCAGGGCAACTTTCCCGGGGCCATTGATTACCTGACCACCTACACCACGTCGCGCCCCAAAGATGTCAACGGATTCCTGCTCCTGGGCCGGGCGCGATGGAGGATGGCCCTGCAACGCGCCACCCCCGAAAAAACCCGCCAACTGCAACTGGAATACGCCAGGCTCGATTACGAATATGCCGAAAAACTGCGCAGCACCGCGGAAGCTTGCAACGCCCTGGGCTTGATCGAACTGCAGCACCACGGTCCGGGACCGGAAGCGACAAAGACGGCCGTCTTCTTCTTTAAACTCGCCTTGCAGCGCGACCCTCATTACGCGCCGGCCCTCCTGAATCTGGCCATTGTCTTGCAACGAATCGATCCTCACGAAGCCCTGGAAAAATACCGCGAATACCTCGCCTTGCAGCCCGCCCCGCCGCAAGCCGACGAAGTCGAAAAGCTGGCCCATCAACTGGACCTTGATCTCAGAATCACCATCCTTCCGCAGCATCCATACCCCCCGCCTGCCGCGCCCGCCAATTCCGGCCCTCCACGGCAGATGCAGGCGCCCTTTGAAAACCCGGCTCCAAAACCCGCGCCGCCGCCAACCTCCAAGGCAGTTCCAACGCAAAGGCCGCCCGCATCGTTGCAACTTTCAGCGTCGTCCCCCAATCCCCCGCCCGCCGCCGGCCCGCCTCCCCAATCACCCGTTCCAACGGCTCCTGTCACCCCGACAACTTCGCCTGGCGGGGCGGCCAATCCAGCCGCCGAGGTCACAGCTACAGAAACGCCTCCGGTCAAACCGCCGGAAGAAAGAAAAATTTCCTTCGTCGAAAAGCTCAATCCATTAAACTGGTTCTCTGGAAAATCCAAAAAAACAGAGGCCGCCGAAACAGCCGCCCCTTCGGAAGCCGGAGGCGCTGACCGTTACTCATATCCATTGCCCGTCACACCCATTCCCGGAGACCGGAAACTGGCCGAACAATTGACCGCTGAAGGCCGGCAAGCCGAACACCAATTCAACCGGGCGGAAGCCGTGCGGGATTATCAGGAAGCCATGAAAGCCGACCCGACCTGTTTCGAGGCCGGACTGGCTCTGGGGCTCGCCGCGATTGACGTAAAGGATTATTCCACGGCTTTGGATGCTTTGGGCCAGGCCCTGACGGTTCAGGCGGATTCCGCCGACGCCCGTTATGCCTTCGCGTGGGTCCTGGGCAAACGGGGTTTCTATCGGGACGCCGCAAACGAACTCGGCAAATTATTATCCGCGCATCCGCGGGAAGTGCGGGCGCGCCTGTTATTGGGCAACATTTATGCCGACAACCTGGGGCAGCCCAAGCTGGCGCGCGAGCAATACCTCAAAGCGCTCGAACTCATCGACCCGCAATCCTCCCAAGCCGCCGTCATCCGCGCCTGGCTCGACCAGCATCCATGACTTGGTCAAGGAATTGAAATGAAACCGCCCGAATTGCCAAAGGCCCTCGCCTGCGCCGTGCGGGCCGCGCGCCAGGCCGGAAGCCTGATGCGCCGCAACCAAACTTCGGTCAAAAAAATCAACCAGCAGTCCCGGCACGACATCAAACTGGAACTGGATGTCCGTTGCCAGAAGCTGATCGAGAAGACTCTGCTGTCGGCTTTTCCGCATTCGGCGGTTTTGGGCGAGGAAGGCGTGGCTGGCATGGCTGGAGCCGACTGGCGCTGGGTGGTGGATCCCATCGACGGCACGGTCAACTTCACTTACGGCGTTCCTCATGCCTGCGTCTCGATCGCTTTGCAGCAGCGCGCGGGGGCTTCGGACAATTTCTCAACGGTCATTGGCGTGGTTTACGATCCCTTTTGCGACGAACTTTGGACGGCGGCGCGCGGCGGTCCGGCGCGGTTGAATGGCCGGCCCATTCACGCCAGCCGCAGAAAGGATTTGGACCAGGCCATCGTGGCCATTGGCTTTTCCAAAGACACCGCCAGCTTGAGGGAAAACCTGCCGGTCTTCAACGCCCTGGTCGGCAAAGTTCGCAAGATGCGGATGATGGGCGCCGCCGCCCTCTCGCTCTCCTACGTGGCCGCCGGCAGGTTCGACGCTTATATTGAATCGGGCGTTCACTTGTGGGACATTGCGGCGGCGGGTTTCATTTTGGAACGCGCGGGCGGGGAATTCTGGCGCCAGCCCATTGCCGGCAGTCAATCATGGCGAATGCTGGCCAACAACGGTTTGCTGCGCCGCAAGCTGGAACGCATCGCCCGCGCCGCCAGGACGGGCAGGGGAATTGCCACTCCTAAATGCATCTTGAGCCTTGCCGGACGCGGGTCTTTTCGAGCCTGCGCCTGATATCGCAGGAAGCGTTCAATCGCGGCCTGGCGCGGCTCGAGGGCGATTTTCAGAAAGGCCCCATTCCCTGCGTATCGCGTTACCTCATGCTTTGGGGAAGCCGGCCTGCGGAATGAACGAATACCAATTTCCGAGGATTGACCCTTTCACCGCTTCGTTCCCGGCCGAGATTCGGCTTGGGGAACCCAACGGTTCGCAAATACAATGGAACTTTATCCGGGTTCGATTGTATCAACTGTGGCGATGGCACCGTTTGACGTGGAATCCAATTGGAATGAATGACGACGAGATAATCCAACGGGTGTTGGAAGGTGATGTCAATGGCTTCGGCTTGCTCGTTGAGAAATATCAAAAAAAGGTTGTCGGAATGATTTATAATATGACCCGCGACTATCAGACGAGCGAAGACCTTGGCCAGGATGTGTTTATGGAGGCATACAGGAGCCTTCGTTCCTTTGATTCTGCGCGCAGCCATTTTTCGACGTGGCTTTACCGAATCGCCCAAAACAAGACCTTGAATGCCATCAAGAAAAAGAAGCCGTTGTTTGTCCCCGATGTCCCCGAAACGGGCAGCACGAGGAATGCCTTCCACGAGGTCGCTGCGGATGAATTTCATGCCGAGTTTGACCGAATTTTGCATCGCCTGCCCGTCAAACAAAGGCTGGCCTTTGTCTGGGCGGAAATCGAGCAGTTATCCTATCAAGAAATCGCGGAAATGGAAGGCGTCAGCCTGGGGACCATTAAATCCCGCATTAGTCGGGCAAGACAACAAATCCAGGACGCACTCAAAGATCGAAAGGTCATTGCGCATGAATAAAAACGACTCCTATCAATCATGGTTGGAAAAGAGAAGGAGCACGGAAATTTCCAGGGAGTTTTCCAAAGACGTCATCGATCGAATTTCGCTTTATGAACAAAAACAACGCGAAACCAAACCCGGGTGGGAAATGGCCCGGTGGCTGGAATGGGTTTCTCTGACACCTCTCATGCAAACGGCGCTCATCATCGCTGGGATTGTGGTGGGAGCGGCGCGATGGATTGCAGCCCTGCAAATCATTTTGTCGTTCTGAAGGAGCGAGACAACATGAATGTACAAACAAACATAAAGAACAAACGATACCCGTGGCTGGCCGTCTTTCTGTCCCTGTTAATGCCCGGCCTGGGCCAGCTTTATTGCGGAGCCATCATAAAAGGTCTGTGGCTGGCCGGCTTGATTAGTGTTGTCGGCTTGCTGAGTCTTTTGGGACTGGTTCCCGGATTTCAAGTGAACGGAAAAGTTGTGCTTTTATTTCAGGCGCTTTCGCTGCTTCTTTATGGGATTGGCATCATCGACGCCTTTATCATGGCGCGCCGCATCCGGGAAGATTACAAACTGAAAGACTACAACCGATGGTCTGCTTACGTGTTATTATGCCTCGCCGTTTCCGGAGGTTATATTTTCTCGGGGCTTTACGTGAGGGACAGTCTCTTGCAGCCTTTCAAAGTTCCAACTGGAGCGATGTATCCCGCAATTTGGCCCGGGGATCGACTGCTGGCAGCCAAGAATGCCTATCAGGACAACGATCCGGCAGTTGGTGACATTGTGATTTTTCGCAATCCGGACCACAGAAGGCAGTTTTTCATCAAACGCGTGGTGGCCGCGGGAGGAGATGCCGTTGAAATCCGCCAAGGTGAAATCTACATCAACGATATCAAACTTAAGCGGGAAGAGGCGCCGTCCCCCACTGTCATTCCCAGCCAAATAAAGCGGGAAGGGATGTGTTTTTACGAATCGAACCGGGACGCCAAATACCGGATTTTTCTGATTGCAAATGGCGATCCAAGGATGAGAAATTTTCCAAAGACAGTGATCCCGAAACACCATTGCTTTGTCCTCGGCGATAACCGCGACAACAGTTTCGACAGTCGTCATTTTGGTGCCATTCCCGTTGTAGGTATTGTTGGAAAAGCGAGTTTCATCTACGCGCCTAGCCAGGATTGGTCGAGGTTTGGAACCATGCGGTGAGTCAACACCGCGCCGCAGGCAAGCCGACGCAACCTCCTGAAAGGGGTCGGAAAGGGGTCGGTTTCGAGCATATCAACATTTTGTCTGCCGCACCCTGCCCGCTCCGTCCACCAAAACATCGGGGAAGAAGACGAAACGCAAAGTGAACTTTATGGCCACAAGGCGGGAGGATGAAACAGCCCCTAAAGCTTTCGGGGTTCGCGTATTTCGAGTATTTCGTGGTTAAAAACTCTTTTCTTCGCCCCGTGGTTGGAAATCTTCATAAGGCGTTGCAATGCAGAGTGTTAAACCAGTGTGCGAAAAATCACAACTTTTTTCACGATTCTTTCAAATATCTGTTGACGAAAGCATATATTAACTGTAATCTTCGTGTAATGAATGACCCATTAAGGCCATGTCGGAATGGAAGAGGGGAGCGCGTGCGTCTCGCGCGCGGTGGTTGGCGTCCCGCCAAACACGTCTTCGCGCCATGCCCCTTGCGCCGAGCCGCAAATCGTGGAACGCAGTCAACCTCGGTCAAAGTAGGCCTGCCCACCGTCTTGTTTGTCGTAGCCGCTGCGGCGAAGTCGGAAGCCGTTGCGGCAAAGGCGGGTCGCAGTCCGTCGCAGCGAGTCGCAGTGAGAAAATCGTTAACAAAGCAGGCAGACACCGGCCTTTCGTGGCGTCTTGGCGTTGTTCTTTCACACATCGGAAGAAACGCAAACCCAAGCGCGATGGTTGGGATTTGGATCGGCAACCCCTTGTGGCCATGTCGATGGAGGCAGGGCTTGCCGCGCCGAAGCCCCGAAAGCTGTTCTCCCGAATGCCTTCGGGGTTCGGGACGAAGGCGGGTCAAACCCCGTCAAACCGGGTCAAACCAGTTTCATGGGTCAAGCAGGCGGTCAGAACCTATGCAAGTCATTGAATATGAATAGCGTGGAAAATAAACAGCTTTAGTCCGGTCAAGCCATGGTTAATGTAGTTAAATATGGCCAAAATAAGCCAATCCGCTTCTGACCCCTGAAATCCATGGTTAAGGCTGATGAAATCAATGCAGCACAAAATCGGGTTTGTGCCAAAGGCAAAAATCCTTGCAAAAGGAAGGTTGCCAGCGCCGGGAATTCTGTATTTGATGGCCGGCACGGAATGAAAATACACTCAACGCCATGCACATCCAATTAGGCGCCCTCGATTACGCCATCCTGCTTATTTACGTCGGTTTCGTCATTGGCATCGGCTTCGCCCTGACGCGTTACATGAAGACCTCTGCGGACTTCCTCACCTCCGGCCGCTCCATCCCGGCCTGGGTCACCGGCCTGGCCTTCATCTCGGCCAACCTCGGCGCACTGGAACTGGTCGGCATGGCCGCCAGTGGCGCCAAATATGGCATTGCCACGGCGCATTTTTACTGGGTGGGGGCGATTCCGGCGATGGTCTTCCTGGCCGTCTTCATGATGCCATTTTACTACGGCTCAAAAGCCCGCTCGGTGCCGGAATACCTCAACATGCGCTTCGATCAACGGGTGGCGACGCTCAATGCGCTCTCCTTTGCCGTCATGACCGTCTTCGCCTCGGGCATTTCGATGGATGCGCTGGCCAAACTGCTTCACTCGCTGCTGGGTTGGGATTACAATCTGGCGCTCTGGATTTGCTCCGGGGTGGTGCTCGTCTACGTGTTGAAAGGCGGCCTGACCTCGGCCATTTACACCGAAGTGCTCCAATTCTTCATGATCGTCCTGGGCTTTGCCCCGGTGGTGTACCTGGGGCTGAAAGATGTCGGCGGCTGGGATGTCATCAAGCAACAACTGGCCGGCGTGGCCGTCCATCCTTCCGCATTGAATCTCTGGGATGATCCGGCGAAGAGTTTTGCCCCGGACGCTTGGACCAGCGCGTGGAAGCCGGTTCTGGCCGGGCCTTCTTCCAATCCCATGGGCGTGGATTGGTTCGCCATGGTGTTTGGTCTCGGCTTCGTCCTTTCATTCGGTTACTGGTGTACCAACTTCCTCGTCGTGCAACGCGCCATGGCGGCCAGGAACATGAGCGCGGCGCGGCGGACGCCGTTGATCGCCGCCGTGCCGAAAATGTTGTTCCCCGTGCTCGTTATTCTGCCCGGCATTCTTGCCGTCGCCTTGACCACCCTGCCCGGCAAGAATTACCGGATTCCCCAGGCTCAGATCGAAGCCGCCAAATATCCGGCGGCCATTGCAGCGCTGAAACAGGCCATCACAGACCACGCCAAACCCGACGACGCAGTCAAGGCGTTGAAAGTTGCGGCAGGCGTGAAATTCAACAAGGCCAAAGTGGACGCGCTTTTGATGGAACAGATTCAGTCTCTGCCTCAAACGCAGGTGGAGTCGCGGCTTCAGGACGCGGTGGTCAACGATTATGACGATGTCATCTTCTCGCTTGTCAAGAAGTATTGTCCGACCGGCTTGCTGGGCCTGGCGCTCACCGGGTTGCTTGCCTCGTTCATGTCCGGCATGGCCGGCAACGTCACCGCTTTCAACACGATCTGGACCTACAATATCTACCAGGCCCACCTTGCTCCCGACAAATCGGACGCGCACTACGCCTGGATGGGCCGCTTCATCACCGTTGCCGGCATATTGATCAGCATCGCCTGCGCCTATGTGGCGCGGATGTACGATAACATCATGGACGTCATCCAGCTTGTGTTTGGCTTTGTCAATGCGCCCCTGTTTGCGACGTTCCTGCTCGGCATGTTCTGGGCGCGATGCACGGGCACGGGCGCGTTCCTCGGTTTGCTCGGCGGCATTTCCACCTCCGCACTCTTCCATGGATTGACCATGGCCGAGGGCAAAGGCGGCTGGCTGGGGGCCGACTTGTTTACGTTTAATTCAACCATGGCCCAGAATTTCTGGCTGGCCAGCTTCGCATTCGCCGTCTGCTTCCTCCTCACCGCCGGCCTCTCCCTCGCCACGGCGCGCACTAGGACGGATCAAGACCTCAAGGGCCTGGTCTATTCCCTGACGCCCAAACTCAAGGATGAAGAGCAATCGTGGTTTCTGCGGCCGGCGGTGCTGGGAGTCATCCTCCTGGGCTGCTGTGCGGCGCTGAACTGGGTCTTTTTTTAAACTCAAAACGAAAGGAACAAAAGCTTATGGGTCTTGATATTCGCTGGCCGATTGGCCTCATGTTCTCCCTCATCGGCGCGCTGTTGACCGGCTATGGCGCGATGACCGCTTCGGACGCCGCACTGTATCAACGCTCCCTCGACATCAACATCAACCTCTGGTGGGGATTGGTGCTGCTGGTTTTCGGCGCCATCATGCTCGTCCTCGCCTGGCGCGGCAGAGCCAGGCCCGGCCAACCCGCCGCCACCGACAAGCTTTAGCATGACATTAGCCGAACTCAGCAAATCCGCCGCCGCCCGGTTTGCCAAAATCTACGGACGCCCTCCACGGTGGATGGCAGCCGCCCCGGGCCGCGTCAACGTCATCGGCGAACACACCGACTACAACGAGGGCTTCGTGCTGCCCATGGCCATTGAGCGCCACACCGTCATCGCCGCCGCTCCCTCCGCCGGGGCGGCGCCGCGCGCGCAATTGCGCTCAACCGGGACAAACGGCCAGGCGGTGGTCATTGATCTCACCAAGCCCCTGCAACCTTTCGCCAGGGGCTCATGGGCCAATTACCCGGCGGGCGTTCTGGCCGGCTTTTTGGCGCGGGGCATCTCGCCAGGCGGATTCGACGCCTTGATCCACTCGACAGTGCCGCTGGGGGGCGGATTGTCCAGCAGCGCGGCGCTGGAGGTGGCGACGGCGACCCTGTTGGAGGCGATGACCGGGCGGATGCTTGAACCCGTCGAGAAAGCGCTGCTTTGCCAGCAGGCCGAGCATCAATACGCAGGCGTGCCTTGCGGCATCATGGACCAGTTTATTTCCGTGATGGGCCGGAAGGACCAACTGTTGCTGCTGGATTGCCGTTCGCGCCGGACCGAACTGGTGCCGATGAGCGATCCATCCGTCGCGTTGCTCGTGGCCAACACCAACGTCAAGCATGAGTTGGGCAGCGGCCAATACGCCGCACGCCGCGCCCAATGCGAAGCGGCCGCAAAGGCCCTCGGCGTTTCCTCCTTGCGCGATGCGACCGCCGTCATGCTCGAGCAGGCCAAAAGCCGCATGGAAGACGTCGTGTTCCGGCGGGCGCGCCATGTGATCGGGGAGATCGGGCGCACGACGCAGGCCGCGCGGGAAATCCGGGCGTCCAACTGGACCGTGACAGGCGAGTTGATGTATGCCAGCCATTATTCCCTGCGTGACGATTACGAGGTGAGTTGCGCGGAATTGGATGCGGTCGTTGAAATCGCCCGCGGCATCGGCTCGAAGGGCGGGGTCCATGGGTGCCGCATGACGGGCGGCGGATTTGGCGGTTGCGCTGTGGCGCTCGTCAAAACGGACGCCGTTGATTCCATCACGAAGAAAATCGCCGTGGATTACCGGCGGAAGACCGGG
>Ga0326727_10005783_pt1 | contig 34840 bp, 36 predicted proteins | sample MB2enrmetagenome_FD_207643 | JGI IMG/M metagenome (GOLD analysis project Ga0326727, IMG submission 207643) | Lab enriched peat soil microbial communities from McLean, Ithaca, NY, United States - MB29MY | ecosystem: Environmental > Terrestrial > Soil > Wetlands > Peat | place: USA: New York...
CGCTACACGGCCGAGCTGTTCGATTTCATAGGGCCCGAGAAAGACGTCCCCGCACCCGACGTGAACACCAACGAACAGACCATGGCCTGGATCATGGATACCTATTCGATGCATGCGCGCCAGACCGTAACTGCAGTGGTCACCGGCAAGCCGATCAACATCGGCGGATCGCGCGGGCGCCGGGAGGCTACGGGGCGCGGCGTGCTCATGGTCTGCGAAAAGGCGATCAAGAAGCTGCGCCTCAATCGCGATACGACCCGCGTTATCGTGCAGGGCTTTGGCAACGTCGGTTCGAACGCGGCCCGGCTGATGGCGGAGGCGGGATACAAGGTTATCGGCATCGTCGAGCTTGACGGTGGCTTGTACAGGAAAGACGGCATCGACGTGGAGGCGCTGTGGGAATTCCGGCAGCGCAGTGGCGCCATTCACGGCTTCCCAGGGGCCGAGAGTTACGATCCGGCCGAGCTGTTGCTGGCCGATTGCGACATTCTGATTCCGGCGGCGACCGAAAACCAGATCACCAGCCAGAATGCGGACCGGGTGAAATGCAAGATTTTGGCCGAAGGCGCGAATGGTCCCACGACCGCGGCCGCCGACGATGTTCTTTCGGAGAAGAAAGTTTTTGTGATTCCCGACATTCTGGCGAACGCAGGCGGAGTCACTACTTCCTACTTTGAGTGGGTGCAGGACCGGCAGGGCTACTTCTGGAAGGAATCGGTGGTGAACGAGCACCTGCAGGAAATCATGGATGAGGCGTTCGATGATGTTGTCCGGTACTCTGAAACGCATGGCGTGAACAACCGGATCGCCGCCTACATGCTGGCGATTGACCGCGTGGCATACACCATCCGCCAGCGCGGAATTTATGCTTGAGTATATTTGCCGGGGCTTCCAGCGGAGGCCCCGGGTAGGGTGACAGTCGGGTTGCGGTCCCGATCGAAGAGCAATTTCCAGCATAGCGAAATTCAAATACATAGGTCCTTCGCTCCGCTCAGGATGACAATCCGGGAACATAGATCCTTCGGCTTCGAATAGTCAGGATGACAATTCAGGGAAGGTGTGAGGAAATATGAAACGCTCTCAAAGTAAACTTGCTCTGTGGCTGCTCGCTTTCTGCCTGATTGTGACGTTTGCCATTTCGCCTGCTCTCGTGAGGGCGCAGGCGAGTTCGAGCGGCGCTAACTCCGCCACAAAACCTGCGGCTCCTGCTAGTTCCAGCGCAACTCCGGCTGCCTCCGGCAACATGGCTGCGCCCAGGACGACGGGCAAGCCTTCGAGTTCGGAGATTGCCGCCGCCAAGGCCAGCGGCAAGGTCTGGGTCAACACCGAGAGCGGCGTCTATCACAAGAGCGGGCGCTGGTACGGCAAGACGAAGAACGGAAAGTTCATGACCGAAGCGGAAGCGAAGGCTGCCGGCTATAAGGAAGCGCACAGGGAATAGTGAGCCTCCCCAGAAGCGAAGGTGCTTAGCTGCCTCTGTCGCGCCAAGACAGCGCCTAAAGGCGCATTCATAACACGGCACTTGCGGCACGCTTGAAAGGCGTGCCCTGATACGAATCAGACCTTCACCACGTTCACGGCGCTCCACACATTCGTAAATTTCTTCTTCGCAGATAAAACCACACCCGTGCCCTTCTGTCCGTTGCCTTGGCCTCGGATGTAGAGGATAATCACATCAGCCGCTCTCGACGGTCCTGGCTCAGTCATCGCGTGAATCTTCCCAACTACATTACGCTCACTCGCATTGCGGCGATTCCGCTGCTCATATGGATTCTTTGCACTTCGCGCTTCGCGGGCGAGCAGAGCGGGGAACGAGAAATCCTGGCTTCGGTGGTTTTCATACTGGCTTCGATCACCGACGGGATTGACGGCTATCTGGCGCGCCGGCGCGGCCAGATCACGACCACGGGGATGCTGCTCGATCCGGTGGCTGACAAGCTGCTGATCGCTGCCGCCTTCATCACGCTGGTGCAGTTTAATCCGGCGCTGGTGCCGGCATGGATGGCCGTGGTGGTCATTGGGCGCGAGTTTCTGGTAAGTGGGCTGCGCTCGATTGCCGCGTCCGAAGGCTTCACGATTCAAGCGAGCGAACTGGGCAAGTTCAAGATGCTGGTGCAGATCATTTCCGTGGTGGCGGTGATTCTGGCTCGCCGCTGGCGGGAATGGCCGGTGTACGGCAATTTCTTTTTACCGGTGCACTGGATTGCGTGGACCGCCATCTGGTTCATGGTTCTGCTTTCGCTGGTTTCCGCGCTCGACTACTTCGTGGCCTTCTGGTCGCGGATCGACCGCAAGTCGGAAAAGCGGCGGCGCCGGTCCTTCGTCCTCACCCGGCGGAGAAAAAGCGATGTCCAGGCTGTCTGAAAAGCCGGCTGAACGTCCGATGGCGGGCGAAGGGGCTCGCGACGCGGCTGCGTTAACTGCAGAATTTTCTCTGGAGCAGCGCCGGATTCTGCTGCGCGTCGCGCACGAGGCGATTCTCTCTTTTCTGGAGCGGCGGCCTTTTCCGGTCGCGCCTCCTTTCCCACCCGGACTGGCGGAGCCGCGAGGCGTCTTCACCACTCTTTATCTGTCGAGCGATCTAGAGGACGATCTGCCCGGCGACCTCCCGCGCCAACTTCATCGTGAACTTCACCGGGAACTACGGGGATGCGTCGGCTATCCTACGCCCATCGCGCCGCTGTATCGCGCCGTGGCCGAAACCGCGCGCGCTGCGGCTTTCGGAGATTCGCGTTTCTTGCCGGTGACGAAAGAGGAGGCTTCCAAGCTGGAGGTTTCTCTCAGCGTGCTTTCCCTCCTGTTCCCGATTCATCCCGATGCGGTGGAAGTCGGACGGCACGGCTTGGTGGTCGTTGAGGGAAGTCGGCGCGGCTTGCTGTTGCCCCAGGTTCCTGTCGAACATGGTTGGGACCGGGAAACTTTTCTGGAGCAAACCTGCCGCAAGGCGGGCCTGCCGTTGGATGCCTGGCGCAAGGCCGCAACCCTCGAGGCTTTTACTGCCGAGGTCTTTTCCGACGCCGATGTCGAAGTCTCCGGCTGAGACTGCTTCCGAAAATCTCTTCCCCGACTTCGCATTCCACCCCCACTAGCGTAACTTGCCTTTTCTGCAAGAGAACGTAAGCTGAACGCTGATTGCTTGATGGTGAGAGCGAGATTGTGAGGGCTGTATGGAACTCGTGATCGTGATCGTCATAGTGGTCGTCGCGGGCGCGATGATTCCTGGGAATACGAGAATCCGTTTCTTTCGCTGAAGGCTGGTCCGAAATTTCGGACTCGTATTGCGAGTTTTCCCGCTCAGCCTAGGGGTCGTGGTGATGGAGGTCACGGCGGTCAGTGACCCATGCGAGTCGCGGTTCCTGCTGCGACTGCTAAAATTGCGTGTCATGGCATTCCCTGTTAATCGCCCGCGCCGTTTGCGGCGCACTGAAACGCTGCGTGCTCTGGTCCGCGAGACCCGGCTTACGCCGGAATCTTTTGTGTATCCACTGTTTATTTGCCCCGGAACTGGGATCCGGAAGGAAGTACGCTCGATGCCTGGCGTCTTCAATCTTTCGGTGGACGAGGCAGTGAAGGAAGTACGTGAGACGCGGGCGTTGGGAGTGTTGTCGGTCATTTTATTCGGACTGCCGGAGAAAAAGGACGAAGTGGCCACCGGGGCTTGGGAGGAGGATGGCATCGTGCAGCGGGCGGCGCGCGCCATCAAGAGCGAGGTGCGCGACGTCCTGATGATGGGCGATGTCTGCTTGTGCGAGTACATGTCGCACGGGCATTGCGGCATCGTGAAGGGGAACGACAAAGCGGGAGCGCAATCGCGGGGCGCGGCGGCGCCACCAACCACGGAGGAGTACGAGATCGTGAATGATGCGAGCCTGGAGTTGCTGGCGCGCACCTCGGTCTCGCTGGCGCGGTCGGGTGTGGATATCATCGCGCCGTCGGACATGATGGATGGACGGGTCGGAGCGATTCGCGCGGCGCTTGACCGGGCTGGGTTCGAAAATACGCCAATTCTTTCCTATGCGGCGAAGTTCTCTTCCGGTTTCTATGGGCCTTTTCGCGAGGCGGCGGATTCAGCGCCGCAGTTCGGAGATCGGCGTTCCTACCAGATGGACCCGGCAAACATTCGCGAGGCTATGCGGGAGATCGAGTTAGACGTCGAAGAGGGCGCGGACATGATCATGGTGAAGCCGGCGATGCCATACCTGGATGTGATTGCCGCGGCCCGCGAGCGTTTCGACCTGCCGCTGGCGGCGTATCAGGTGTCGGGCGAGTACGCGATGATCGAGGCCGCAGCCCGCAACCAGTGGATCGACCGGGAACGCGTGATGATGGAGTCGTTACTCTGCATACGCCGCGCGGGGGCGAGCATCATTCTGACTTACTATGCCAAGCAAGCGGCGAAACTGCTGGCCTGATGCGTCTGGGCGACTCGTTTTACGGTTCGCCGCGCTGGAGGCGGACCGGCGAACCCAGAGACCTTTCCTACCCAGATGTTTTAACGCTATTAGTAACAAGACTGTTGTAAAATCCGCCCAAGCTGGGAGTGGTTACTTGGCGCGCTACCTGGATTTGTCGTCGACGGAGTTAGTAAGTGCGTGCGCTGGCTCGAAAGACGAGAGGGCGTGGGCGGAATTCATTCGGCGATTTCAGGTGGTGATCGCCGCCGCCGTGCTGCGGACCGCCCGCCAATGGGGCGAGCCGTCGCGCTCGCAACTGGACGACCTGACGCAGGATACCTACCTGAAACTTTGCGAGAACGACAGCCGTTTACTACGGTCTTTCCAGCCGCGGCACGAAGACTCCATTTATGGATTCTTGAAGGTGGTGGCGGCGAATGTGGTTCACGATCATTTCAAGTCTGCGCGGGCGGCAAAACGGGGCGCGAGCCAGACGGAAGCGATCAGGGAGGCAGTGCAAATCGACCCGAAAACGAGCGTCAGCGACAGCTTTGAGGCGGTGAGCCAGCGGATTCAGCTGGAGCAGATCGACAAGATTCTAAGACAAGTTGCGGCGGGGAAAGACCAGGAGAGAAATCGCACGATTTTCTGGCTTCGCCACCGGCAAGGACTTACTGCCAGCGAGATAGCATCGATCCCGTCCATTGGCCTGACCACGGAGGGTGTGGAAAGCGTGTTGATGCGGCTGGCCATTATGATTCGCGGTCATCTTATAAGCTCTACGCCTCACCGCGACGTGAAGGTTCTGAATCGGCAAAATCGTTCTAATAGATTGGGGACTTAGTTTTGGAAGAAAATTCTAACGGGCATATCGGGAGTGCTGAGCTGGCGAGACTGCTCGAGGAATCACGCCGTCGTACAGAATCCGTGCTGGACGCGGCGGATGTTCACCCTCATCTAGCCGCCTGCCCGGCCTGCCGGGAGCAATTTGAGGGGCTGGCCTTGCTGGACCACCAACTGAAGAGCTTGAGACCGGCTGAGTCTGCACCGCGCCAGGGCGATTGTCCGGGCCTGGGGGTGTGGCATGAGATTGCCGGCGGTCTAATACCACCCGGCGAGACGCTTGCCTACATTGAACATGCCAGCCGCTGTGATTGCTGCGGACCGTTGCTGCACCAAGCGGTGGCCGAGATGGCCGATCTGAACGGAGAGATTACCGAAGCCGAGCGGAAGCAAATCGCGACTCTCGAGAGCGCGGGCGCGGAATGGCAGCGGAAACTGGCCCAGCGAATCACTGGGACTCGGCATGCGGCGCCGGCTCGGGAATCCATGCCGTGGTGGCAGAGTTGGCGGACGGTTCCGCGCCTGGCGCTGGCGGGAGCATCTCTTCTAGCCGTGGTGGGGGTGGGATCGTGGGTGGCAATACACCGGAGCCAGCCAGCCGCCGCCGACCAGCTCCTGGCCCGCGCTTACACGGAGAAACGCACCCTGGAACTCAGGATCGCAGGCGCCGGCTATGCGCCTCTGCGGGTGCCGCTCGGACCGGCAGCGTCTTTTATCAGCCGTCCGGCTGCACTGTTAAAGGCGGAAGCGCTGATTGCCAGCCAACTGGAATCGCATCCCACCGATCCGTCATGGCTGCAAGCGTCGGCGGAGGCGGACGTACTGGAGGGCAAGTACGACGCGGCCGTCGAAGCTCTGCGCCGCGCGTTGGAGTTGGAGCCACATTCGCCCGCGCTGCTGACCGATCTCGCCACCGCCTATTCCCAGCGCGCCCAGCAGGAAGATCGGAAGGAAGATCTTGGAGCAGCTTACGAGTACCTAAGTCAGGCATTGAAGCTGCAGCCCGACGATCCGGTGGCGCTCTTCAATCGCGCGATTGTGGCGGAACATCTTTTCCTTTATCGGCAGGCGCTCGATGACTGGGAGCATTACCTGCGGGTTGATGCGGGCTCGCAGTGGGCGGACGAAGCGCGCAATCGGGCCGATGCGGTGCGGGAAAAGTTGAAAGAGCATGCGGGCCAGGCGCCGCGGCTGCTGTCTCCCGCCCAAATTTCATCCCGGGCCGCCGACCCAAGTCTCGCCTCCGAAGCCGACCCGCGCATCGAAGAGTATTTGCACCAAGCCGTCCGCTCCTGGTTGCCTCAAGCCTTTCCTGAAAGTAAAGCCGCCGCCGACCCGAACGCCGGGCAGGCGCTTTTTTTTTTGGCGGAGCTAACCAGCCGGCAGCACGGCGACCGATGGCTGGCTGATCTCCTGCAAGGCTCCTCCGCTCCCCATTTTCAGCAAGCGGCAAATGCGCTCGCCCTAGCCGTAAAAGCCAATGACGCCGGCGACTATCGCGTCTCCCGCGAGCAAGCTGATCTTGCCGAAAAGCTATTTCGCGCTTCCGGCAACACGGCGGGAGCGCTGCGCGCGCAATTCGAACAGTCGCTCTCCTCCCAAATCTCGCGCCGAAGCGAAGCGTGCCGGCGGCAGGCGATCGCTGCGGAAGCGGAGTCCCGTGGGTATTCCTACCCCTGGGTGCAGATTCAGCTTGGCCTGGAGGAAGGCGTCTGTTCGGCATTGATGGGCGATTTCGGCACCTTCGAAAAAGCCGCGCGTCGCGCCGAGGATCGCGCCCAGCAGGCTGGGTACGGTGGCCTTTATCTGCGGGCTCTGGCGTTTCTTGCAGACGGTAAATTCGACGCCGGTGACCGGCCGGGGGGTTGGAAGCTCGCGTGCGCCGGTCTGGAACACTACTGGTCGGGGCAATTTCCAGCTATGCAGGGCTACAACCTTTATTACGACATGTCGTACGCCGCCGACTCTGCCGGTCAGTCAAATCTGCAACTGGCAAGCGGGCGCGAAGGCGCGGCCCTGATCGATGCGGACGAAGACATGCTGTTACGCGCCTGGGCCCACATCAACATGGCCAAGGCGGCTACGGCTGCTCATCAGCCTGAGGTTGCCAAACAACAGTACGCGGAAGCCGCGCGGCTGTATGCTCTTGCGCCACAGACCGAAGCCATTCGGGCCTACCGCATCGAGAACGAGATCAGGACCGCCCAACTGGAGGCGCGCCAGAGTGTGTTTGATGCCGCTCTGGTCCGCTTGACCAGCGTTCAGGATGAGGTTCGGCAACTTTCCAATAACCTTCTCGCGCAGATCTTTTATTCCACTTTGGGCGAAGTGCAGCTCCGCAGCCATCATGCGACCGAGGCCGAGCAGGCCTTCCGTCCGGCGTTGCGCTTGGCCGAGCAAAACCTGGCGTCCTTGACTTCCGAGGCGGAACGAATCAGCTGGAGCAAGGACGCAGCGCCGGTATATCTGGGACTGGCCGAAGCCGAGCTGGTTCAGGGGCGTGAACAGGAATCGCTCGATGTGTTCGAGTGGTACCTAGGCGCGCCGCAGCGTGTCGGTGGGCATGGTCCCGACCCATCGCAATCGCTGCCCGACCCTTCCAGGCTGCCCACTCGACTTCCTCTTCTCTCCAACCAAACGGTACTCGCTTATGGAGTGCTGCCCGATGGCCTCGCCATTTGGGTCTATGACAACCGCGGGGTAAGCGCGAAGTGGATTCCCAAATCGCCTCAGGAGCTTCAGGACCTGGCAAGCGATTTTTATAGCGAATGTTCGGACCCCCGCTCCGAGGCGAACGCACTACGGCGGGACAGTCAGAATCTATATTCGCTGCTTATCGCTCCGGTCGAGGCCCATCTCGACCCCAAGCGCACCCTGATGATCGAAACGGAAGGGTTCATGGCGCGGTTGCCTTTTGAAGCCCTGATGGACGCAAGCGGTCACTACCTGATCGAGCGCACGCCCATCGTCTACTCACCCGGACCTTACTCCGAAGCGCGTATGCGCGCCGACACGGTAATTTCGCCCGACCTGCCCGCCCTGATCGTGGGCAGTGCGGCTTCTTCGCCGGATACCGGTTTATATGTCATTCCGAACGTGCTGGCCGGTGCGGACACGGTGGCCGGAGCTTTTCATTCCCCGCGCGTTCTCGAGGGCCCGGGAGCAACCCTCAGCGCGGTGACGAGAGCGATGCCGGCAGCCGCGGTTTTTCATTTCGCTGGACACGCCATCACCACCTCCAACCACACGGGATTGATGCTCGAGGGCCGGGAGGCGCGCACCGGCGCTCCTGTTCTTCTGGACGCGAATGTTGTGCGCCATCTCAATTTACAGAGGATGCAGTTGGCCGTCCTGGCGGCGTGCAGTACCGACTCCGGCGAGGGAGGGTCGCGCGGATTCGACAGCGTTGCCGAGGCGCTGCAGACTTCCGGCGTGCCTCATGTGGTGGCCAGCCGCTGGACGGTGGATTCGGTCGAGGCCAATGCATTTGTGGACTATTTTTATGGCTTCTTGCTTTCCGGCCAGCCGGTCTCCAACGCAACTCGCCTAAGTTCGCAAAAGATGTTGTGGAACCGTCACCCTTACTATTGGGCGGCGTTCGCCGCCTACGGACGTCCATGAAACTCACAAAGGAGAACCGATGAGAAAACCACGCCACTCCCGCATTTCGCTGGTCGTGACCGCTGCCGTTTTCCTGGCAGTCCTGATCACGCCAGCGTGTCTCCAGAGCAACAAGGAAACCAAGGAAGTCACGCCCGCGGCACAAACAGCCACGCCAACCACCCACGAGGTCTACGTCATCTTTGAAGGTCCCTGGGCTTTCGCTCCCGATCCAAAAGACGCCAACAGCGTGATTGCCATGGCGCCGAAAACCAAGAACCATCGCGATCTATTCGTGCAATCTTCCGACAAAGCGCTGGCCCCGGGAGTCTACGATCTCTCCGTCCCGGCTCGCACCGCGCCTGCGGCTGGAACCGTCCATCCCAACATCCTGCGGGCGAAAATTGAAGCCCAGAACGTTCAGCATGTGCTCGACAACAAATTGGAGCGCTACGCCATACGGCTTCCCAAGCCCGAAGCCTACGTTCCGGGTCTCTACTTCCGGAGCCGCGCCGGTTCCACCTATCCCCCCGATGCTTCCACGGAAAAGGATTACGCTACCTCCATCTCCCTGAAATATACGGTTTCGACGCTCAACGGATTTTCCGTCGCCGGTTCGCCCGATAGCGGCGTCTTCAATCCGCTGCTACTCCAGGTGGACACTCCAACCATAGAGTTTGCCATCGACGCGACTTGGGACGCCGATCCCGCGACAAATGCTTGCCATGTGCACGAGCGAGAGACATTCCACGAGCTGACCAAACTCCTGAACCTGAGTCTGTACTTGGATTTTCCAAGCGATCTAAGCACCTGCCGCGATAAAGATCCGCAAAATCCTCATCAGGTGAAGGCAGAGGTCGTCCCTGGCTTTCCGAGTCTGTTCGCGGGTGGCTGGGCAGGAGGTCCCAAGCAACATCTACTGGCGGCCATATACTTCTTCGCGTCGCATGGAGGTGCTTGCAAGGCACCGGATATCGTTAGCAGCGACTAGGCCATATTTACGCGGGGACGGGCGGGTGTGCCTGTCCCCGCATCTTGGACCTCAGGTCTTCAGTGGATAGGCCAGGCGCACCAGAGTTCTTTCCGAGAAAGGTACGTACAGCAAGGCTGCAGTCGCGGCGAACGCCATGCCCACGCCGATCTGCGGCAGCAGCAGGAAAGGCGCGATGGCCCAGAGCTGATCCAGCGCCAGGACGAAGGGGAATAGCCGGCTGAAGGTCTCCGCCAGTTTGCGGAAATCGAAAGCGACCGCCGACAGCAGGTAGAAGCGCAGCGGAATCCCTGCCGCTCCCGTCACCAATACCGCGCCGACGATGACGAGAACCCTCCAGCCTGGGAGAAAGCTGCTGGCGACGCGGTCCACACCGTGCAGATGAGCGAGGGCGCTGAGGTAGAAGACGAGATACATCACCTGAATCAGGGCGAAAAGGGCGCGCACCAAGCCACGCCGGGGAATCGGCACGTGGAGTTCGGAATGCAGGGCGATCCCGGCTGCAGGCGAAGTTGCCGCGTTGTTGTTCCTCAGATCGTGATTGTGCGTGCGGATTTGCTCGAGTTCTGACGCGGGTATTGTTGCCGCTGCCACGCTGTCGACGGGGGCGATGAAGCGGTATCCACGGCGGGCCAGGGTTTCGACGAAGCGCGGGTTCGAAGCGGAATCACCCAGCGCCTCGCGAATTTTGTTCACCGCCGTATTCAGGCTGTGATCGAAATCGACGAAAGTGTCGGCGGGCCAGATTTTTTCACGCAGGTGGTCGCGCGTGACCACTTGACCGGCATTCTGCAGCAGGGCAGCGAGAACCTGGAACGGCTGCTCCTGAAGCCGTATGCGAGCGCCATTTTTGCGCAGCTCTCCGGCGGCCAGGTTGATTTCAAAAATGCCAAAGCGCAGAAGGTTGGATTCGCGGTTGGAGGGGGACATCGGCATGACGACGCGCCCGTAGTGTACACCGGCCGTTCGTCGCCGGTCGTTAGTCGTTCACGACGAATGTTCCGCGAACGACGTTTGCCAACGACTATCGACGAACGACTATCGACCCTGGGAAAGGCTACAATAGCGGCGTGAACGCCCCGGTTCCACCGAAGCCGGCCGCTGACGGCGAGCGTCCCGACCACAAGCATCGGCACCACCACGCCATCTACGCCGCCGAAGCCACCGGACTGCTGCTCATGGCGGTTCTGCTGCTCGTGCTCACCATCATTCGTTACTGGCGGTACATCCCTTGGGGCGCGCGCTGAAGTTGCCGCAACGCGAGCCGCTGGCCGTGGTCGTGCTTGGTCCCACGGCGAGCGGGAAGACGGCGCTGGCGCTGGCGATCGCTCGGCGCTTTTGCGGGGAGATCGTCAACTGCGACTCGGTCGCGATGTATCGCGAATTCGAAATCGGCACGGCCAAGCCGAGCGCGGCGGAGCGCGCGGAAGTTCCGCACCACCTTTTGGATTGCGTCGATCCGCTGGCCGACGTTACCGCGGGAGAATATGCGCGCCGGGCGCGGCAGATTCTCCGTGAGATCGCACTCCGCGAGACAGCTCCAAGCGAAAACCAGCAGCGCAGACGCTTGCCCATCGTCAGTGGAGGAACCGGCCTCTATCTTCGCGCTCTCGTGGAAGGACTTTTTCCCGGGCCGCAGCGGTCCGAAGATCTGCGCAACAAACTGCGCGCGCGCGCGGAGAAGCGCGGGAATGAGCACTTGCATCGCATCCTGCGGCGGCTCGATTCTTCGGCGGCGAAACGCATTCACGCCCATGACGTTCCCAAGGTGATTCGGGCGATTGAAGTGTGCCTCGCCTCGCGCCGGACTTCTCGCAAAGCCTCGCCCCGAAATATGACCGAACTTTGGCAGCAGGGACGCGAGCCGCTGCAGGGCTTTCGCATTCTGCGTCTCGGACTTAATCCGGAGCGCGAAGTTCTTTATGCGCGCATCAACCAGCGCGCCGCGAAGATGTTTGACGAAGGACTGATTGGCGGAGGACTGATTGCCGAGACGGAAAGGCTGCTTGCAAAATATGGCGAACGTGCCCGTCCGCTCTGGTCTTTAGGATACAAGCAGGCGATGCAGTTCTTGCGCGGCGAACTGGATCGCGAGTCGGCGCTGGCGGCGGCGCAGCAGGCGCATCGTAACTACGCGAAGCGCCAGATCACATGGTTTCGGCGAGAGCCGGATGTGCATTGGCTGGGCGGGTTTGGGGACGATCCAGCCGTCCAGGCGGAAGGCATTGCGATCGTCGAACAGGAAATTTGAGAGGGGTCTTGCGCGATCCTGCATGGCAGGTATTGCGACTCCGGAGTTGCCGGGGCCATCGGCAGACTGCCGAGCTGCGCTCGGCTTGGACGGGCGAGGGCGCCCGTCCCCACACACACGACACCATGCTATTGTCAGTTGCATGTTCCGACATCGTCTCCCGATCATGCTGCTGTTTGCTGCGACGATTTGCTTTTCTAAAGACAAGGGCAAAGAACACTTTCTGCAACCTGGTCCCATTCATGTCGACAGGGCCGGACAGAAGTGGGTCGACGAGACATTGCGCAAGATGTCGCCCGATGAAAAAGTTGGACAGCTTTTCGCCATCTGGGTGCGAGCGCAATTTCTGAATGATGCCGATCCCATCTTTATTCAGTTGCGCGACAACATCCGCAAATATCACATCGGATCGCTGGTCATGAGCGTTCCGGTGGACGGCGCAGTCCTGCTCAAGAGCCAGCCCTATGATGCCGCCGAGTTGCTCAACCGGCTGCAAGAATCGTCGAAGCTCCCGCTGATTGTGGCGGCGGACTTTGAGCGTGGCCCGTCGATTCGCTTGAATGGCGCCACCGTATTTCCTCACGCGATGGCGTTTGGAGCTGCCGGCAAAACGGAAAATGCCGAAGCCTTTGGACGCATCACGGCGCTGGAAGCGAGGGCCATTGGAGTGCATCTGAATTTCTTTCCCGTGGCCGATGTGAATTCCAATCCAGCGAATCCCATCATCAACACGCGTTCTTTCGGAGAAGACCCGAAGCAGGTCGGCGATTTTGTGGCGGCATACATTCGGGGCGCTCACCAAGGCTCGCTGCTGACCACGGCCAAGCACTTTCCAGGACACGGCGACACCGCGACCGATTCGCATCTTGGGCTCGCTGAAGTCACTGGCGACCGGGCGCGGCTCGATGCGATTGAGTTGCCGCCGTTCCGGCGCGCGATTGAGGCGGGGGTGGATGCCGTCATGGTGGCGCACGTAACGGTTCCCGCTCTTGAGCCCGAGCCCAACCGGGTAGCCTCGACTTCAAAGCCGATTGTGGACGGACTGCTCAAGGAGGACATGGGATTCAAGGGGTTGGTCGTGACCGATGCCCTCGACATGGCGGGATTGACGCGCATTTACGCGAGCGATATCGGACGGGCCGCGGTCGAAGCCTTCAAAGCAGGCAATGACATGCTGATCATTCCGGCCGATCTCGAAGCCAGCTATCGCTCGATGCTGCTGGCGGTCGAGAGCGGCGAAATCGCCCGTCCGCGGCTTGATCAATCCGTGCGTAAGATTCTGGAAGTGAAAGCATCTCTTGGATTGAACAAAGCGCGGCTGGTGGATCCCGGTCAACTCTCGATTGAGATTGGGAAACCGGAGAATCTGGCGGTTGGCCAGCGCATTGCCGACGAAGCCATTACGCTGGTGCGCGACAACGGGAAAGTCATCCCGCTGCAGTCTTTCGGATATCCTGGAACTCCGCGGGCTGCGCTTCCGTATCAATCAGTAGCCGAGGTGAGCAACCGGCTGGTCGCGGTGATTTTTTCCGAGGACCTACGCACCGACTCCGGACGTATGCTCGAACGCCAGGTCCTCGCGCGCGTGCATGACGCCCGCGTAATCTATGTCGATGCCCGCTCGGCCGCCGGAATGAAGCCATCCGTGCTGGAAGCGATGGAAGCGGCGGAACGCGTGATCGTTGCGGTGTATGTGGTTCCGACTGCGGGCAAGGCCATGCGTGCCACCGGAGGAGGATTGACGAATACCGTTGCCATGGACGATGCCACGGGATCTTTGCTCACGGCGATTCTCGATCGCGCCGCCAGCCGTACCGTTGTACTCGCCATGGGCAATCCGTATGTGGTGCAGGATTTTCCCGCGATGCAGAATTATTTGTGCGCATTCTCCAATGCCAGCGTGTCGGAGACAGCGGCCGTGAAGGCAATCTTCGGCGAAATCCCGATCAGCGGCCATTTGCCGGTTACGATTCCGGGCATCGCATCCCGCGGCGAGGGTCTCGAACGCCCCGCCCAAACAAGTTCAGGAGGTTCCTCCGATGTTCAACCTTGAAGCATTCAGCCATCGCGTAGTCGCAAGACTCTCTCTGGGCGCGTTGTTGGCCGCCCTCTGTGTTCTTCCCGCCTGCAGCATCCATACGAACGACAATGCCAAGGATGGCGAGAAGAACGTTGATATCAAATCTCCTGTAGGCGATTTGCACGTCAGCGAGCAAGCCGATATCCGCGACGCCGGACTCACGCTGTATCCCGGCGCCCAGCCTGCTCCGAAAGACAACAGCGACGACAAGAAGAGCGCCAACGTCAACCTGTCGATTCCGGGATTCTCGTTGAAAGTGGTGGCTGCGGAGTTTGTCTCCGACGACACCCCCGACAAGGTCATCGCCTATTACGACAAAGAGCTCCAGAGATATGGCAAGCCCATCCAATGCCACACCCCCTGGAGCGGCGGTCACGTAGACACGGAAAGCGGCAAGGACACAATGTCTAAGCCCGTTTCGTGTGACAGCAAAGGCAGCGGAGACTCGGTGGAGTTGAAGGTTGGAACCGAAGGAAACCAGCACGTTGTCGCAATCAAGCCCAGCATTAAGGGAACCCGCTTTGCCTTGGTCTATATACGCATGCATACGGGCGAGGACACCACGATCTGAGTGCGGATGGAGGCATTGAATCATTGAGTCATTGACTCATTGACTCATTGAAGATCAAATGCCTCGATGCCTTGCCTTGCTCTCCAGTGGGTTGTGCGCTAGCTTCAAAGGGGTGGAACACACTTGCCAACAATGTGGGACCACGGTCGAAGACGGGCGGCCGTTTTGTCCGCAATGCCGCGCGCCTCAGATCCACGTGCAAATTGCAGCTCCGGAAAGTGAAGTTGCCGCAGGCTTGGGTTCCTCTCCGGATGAGTTTTCGCGGGAGAGTTCTCAAGCGGGTCAGTCCGATCGTCCAAGCACGATGGCCGGCACGATGGACAGGCACGTTGCCACTCGTGCGGCGCTCAAAGCGGGCGTGCTGGGCGTTTTCATTGGGATGATCCCATTCCTCGGCATCGTGCTGACTGGGGCATTGGCTGTCTTCTTCTATCGCCGCGAAAATGGACTCACACTTCCTGCCGCTCTCGCATCGCGCCTTGGGGGCGCAGCGGGAGTCGTTTCCTTCGCCATCAATGCGCTGTTGATCACCATCCGGATTTTTGTTTTTCATGCCCAGCAGGAATACACCGATGCCATCGTGAAAGTCGCTCAGAGGTTCGGAGCCAACGTGTTGGACCCGGACATTCAAGCCAGCATTCACAACCTGTTCACGCCGTCGGGGTTGGCGATCACCTTCTTTTTTGGGATGATTGTGACCGTAGCGCTGGCGTCGGTGGGCGGCGCGCTGGCCTCGCTGTTTATGCGACCCCGCAACACCCGCGTGTAATTTCATCACCATCGGCGCTGGGTTCAGGCCGGGCCTTGCTCTCATCTTTCCGCGCGAGTATGATGCAGCGTTTATGACAACACGCGCGGCAAGCCGTCCCGTCGAAATCCGTCAGAAGGCGCAACTGATGTCGGCATCCGAGGTGGAGCGCACCTTGATCCGGCTGGCGCATGAGATTCTCGAAAAAAATAATGGTGTCGAAGACCTGGCGCTGGTTGGCATCCGGCGGCGTGGCGTTCCGTTGGCGGAGCGGCTGGCGAAAATTATTCAGCGTATAGAAAAAAAGCCGGTCCTGCTCGGCACGCTTGACATTACCCTCTATCGCGACGATCTTTCCACGCTCGACTCCAAGCCCGTGGTGCATGAAAGCAAGCTGGAAATCCCGATCACCGATAAGTCGGTGGTGCTGGTGGATGACGTGCTCTATACCGGACGCACCACGCGCGCGGCCATGGACGCGCTGTTCCGCGTGGGCCGTCCCAGACGCTTGCAATTGTGCGTATTGATCGATCGCGGCCATCGCGAGCTGCCGATTGAGGCTGCCTTCATTGGACGAACCGTGCAGACGACGGAAAATCAGATTATTGAGGTTAAACTTCGCGAGGTCGATGACGCGGAGAAAGTTCTGCTTATGGAAAAGCAACAGGTCAATTTGTAATTTGCGATTTGTAATTTGTAATTGAGAAGCCCATTTTGCGGTTCTTGAAGCACAAATTACAAATTGGAAATCACAAATTGACTATGAATCCAGCGCGCGGTTCCCTGCTCGGTATCGAGCACCTGGAAGCATCCGAGATCCTTAGGATCTTGAAGTTTGCCCGGCGGATGAATCCGGACAGGCCGCGGCCCCTGCTCAAGGGCAAGCGCGTGCTTTTGCTCTTCTACGAAGCTTCCACCCGAACGCGAAGCTCGTTTGAAATTGCGGCCAAGTCGATGGGCGCGCACACCATCCTCATCCAGGCGATCGGTTCCAGCATCGAGAAAGGCGAATCTCTGCTCGATACGGGATACACGGTGCGCGCCGTCGGCGCCGACATCATCGTCATTCGCCACCCTAACGCCGGCGCGCCCTACATCATGGCACAGCATATCGACGTGCCCGTCATCAACGCCGGCGATGGACTGCACGAGCATCCCTCGCAGGCGCTGCTCGATGCGTACACAATTCTGCGCAACAAGAAAACTTTCAAAGGCTTGCAGGTCGCGATTGTTGGCGACATTTTTCACAGCCGCGTGGCGCGATCGGCGTGCCACCTGTTGAGCAAATTCGGGGTGAAGATCGTTCTTTGCGGCCCGCCGGAACTGGTGCCTGACATTGCGTCGACGCTCGCGCCTGGCGTGCGCGTGACCCGTCATATTGAAGACGCCTTGCGCGGCAGCGATGTGGTCATGTTGCTGCGGGTGCAGAAAGAGCGGCTTTCCGGGCTGAACATCGACCTTCCGGAATATGTTGCGCGTTATCAAATGACCCCGGCGCGGTTGAAGATGGCGAAGAAGGATGCCATCGTGATGCATCCTGGGCCGATCATTCGCGGGCTGGAACTGACCAGCGAAATTGCCGACGGTGCGCAGGCGCGGATTCTGGAGGAAGTGCGGCTAGGCGTGCCCACGCGCATGGCGATTCTGGCGCGGGCGATGGGAAGGATGCGATGAAAGGCGCGGAAAAAGAGCGCACCAGTCTGCTGATCAAGGGCGGCCACCTTATCGATCCGGCGGCTCGCATCGACGCGCCCATGGATGTGCTGCTGAAAGATGGCCGCGTTGCCGAAGTTGCTGCTCCCAACAAGATCAAGGGCGCGGACGAGACATTCGACGCCCGCGGACTCATCGTCGCGCCGGGCTTCATCGATCTGCACGTGCACTTGCGCGAACCTGGCCAGACGTACAAAGAGACGATTGCGACGGGCACGGCTGCCGCCGCGGCTGGCGGCTTCACTTCCGTTTGCACCATGCCCAACACGGTTCCAGTGGTCGATTCGGTGGAGTGGATCGAGTGGCTTCGCCAGCCCGAACGAGGCGCAGTCGTCAATGTATTTGGCATCGCCGCCGCCACGCGAGCGAGCAAGGGCGCCACGCTCACCGACTTCCGCGCGCTGCACACCGCCGGCGCAGTCGCGGTCAGCGACGATGGCAAGCCCATCCTCGATGACCGCATTATGCGTGAGGCCTTGATTCTTGGCGGAGAGCTAAATTTTCCGGTGGTGCAACATGCCGAAGACACTCGCATGACGGAGAATTGCTCGATGCACGCGGGCGCGCGCTCGTTCCGTCTCGGGTTGCGCGGCATGACCGCGGCGGCGGAAGCCTCGATCGTCGAGCGCGACGTTCAACTGGCGATGCAGATTCCGAACGCCCGCCTGCACGTGGCACATCTTTCGACGGCGGATGCGCTGAAGAGTGTGCGCCGGGGCAAGCGCGCCAAAGCGCGCGTCACCTTTGAAGTTACGCCGCACCACTTCACGCTGACAGACGAGGACATGCGAGATTACGACAGCAGTTACAAGATGAATCCGCCGCTGCGCTCGGCCTCCGATCGCGAAGCGATTCTGGCGGCGCTCGCCGACGGCACGGTGGACGCTATCGCCACCGATCACGCTCCTCACGCCGCCCACGAAAAAGAGATGGAGTTTGAGCGCGCCGCGTTCGGCATCACCGGAGTGGAAACCGCGCTCGCGCTAGCGATCACGCGACTGCATCGCGAGAAGCGCATCCCTCTTGCCCGCATCGTGGACCTCTTCACTGCCGGTCCGGCGCGCTGCTTTGACCTTCGTGGCCGCGGGTCGCTGGTCCGCGGCGCGGCCGCTGACGTTACGGTTTTCGATCCGAAAAAGAAGTGGACCTTTGACGTGGCCAAGTCGCGCTCGAAATCGAAGAACACGCCCTTCGATGGTTGGCAACTGACGGGGAAAGTGGTCGCGACCGTGGTGGGAGGGAAGATCGTGTACTCCGCGTGAGTGTCGCCGTGTCAGACAAATGTGTTAGAATGTCTGACATCATGTCTTCGCAACGCATCACCATTCGCATTTCCGAGTCTTTGGTTAAACGCCTGAAGCAACAGGCCGGGGTGAAGCGCCGTTCCGAGTCCGCCTTGGTGCGCGAGGCCCTGGAAAACTACCTCGGAGAAGCCCCGGCTTCCCGTTCCGCTTATGATCTGGCGAAAGAAGCGGGCCTGATCGGATGTGTGCGCGGCGGGCCATCGGACCTGAGCACCAATCGCAAGCATTTCGAAGGCTTTGGCAAAAGCCGATGAAACGGGTCCTGGTGGACACGGGGCCGTTGGTGGCGATCATGCTGCGCGCCGACGAGCACCACAAGATTTGTGTTGAGACGTTGCACGATCTGCCGGGTCCCTTATTTTCCTGTTGGCCAGTCATCACCGAGGCGGCTTGGTTGTTGCGCGGCCACCAAGGAGTTGTCCAGCACTTGCTCGACAGCATTGCAGAGGGCTTTCTCGAAATTCTTCCCATTCAAAGCGCCGAAGTGTCGGAGATCGGGAAAGTGATGGAAAAATACAGGAGTATTCGCCCGCAACTTGCGGATGCCGCGTTGGTTTACTTGGCCGAACGCGATGGTTTCGACGTGATCTTTACGCTCGATCGACGGGACTTCTCGGTGTACCGCGCAGGGCGCAAGGGTGTTTTGCGGATCGTTCCGTAATTGCGCAGGCTCGTCTCGAACCCACTCTACGCGCTCTTGATCAACGGATTTCCCGGAGAAGTGAACTCGGCGCGATGCAGCTTCGCGGTGAGGCGGTCTATATCGGTGGAAGCGGAAGCGGCGGCGAGGCGCTTGCGTAGCTTTGCGATTTTTTCCGCGCGGGTGCGGCGGCGGCGAATTTCCGGACGACGGCTGGGTGCGGACATAAGGTTCTCCTTGGTGTGCAGTGAAGCGATTCGGTGAAATCACGAGTTCCGAGATACGGTTGATGCCGTGGACTCTTGCCGAACCTCAATTATAGGGTCGATTGCCAGCGCTGGCAAAAAGACCTCATGCGCGACCGGGCCCGTGGACCCCGCCTCCCGCTCATGCCGTAACAATGACGCCAGCGCACGAGGCTTTGCTGGCGCGGTGGTAGCTGTGACGCACTCCCGAATCGAAGTACACCGCGTCGCCCGATTCCAGGGTGAACGTCTCGGAAGCTATCGTGAGTTCCAACTTCCCTGAGATCAGATAAAGCAATTCCACGCCCGGATGTTGGTGCGGCCGGGCCTTCTCAGCGGAGACGGGTTCAAATTCGGCATAGAAGGCATTCAGCTTGCGTTCCGTTGCGTTGAAGTCCAGGCTCTCAAAGTTGTAGGCAATGTTGCCTCCGCCCGAGCTCTCTGGAAAGCGCAAGCGCTCCTTCTTGCGCGCGATAGCCACCACGTGGCGTTTGCGCTCGTCGGTAAAGAAATACTCCAGTCCCACACCGAACACCATCGCAATCCGGAGCAGCGTGGGCAGGGTGGGAAACAGCTTGTCACGCTCCAACTTTGACAGCATGGCCGCCGAGAGACCGGTGTGTTTGCCCAGTTCGACTAGCCCCATGCTTTTTCGCAGCCGCAGGGTGCGGAGCTTCTCACCGAGAGCATAGGGCCGAAGCCGTTCGACAATTGTATGGTTGGCCACTCGCCACTCCTGTTTTCCCGCTAGTACAACATCGGACCGGATTTTTAACCGGCACTCACACGAATTGGTGGATTTCTCTTCTTTTCGTATTGTGACAATAGTTGTTCTCTATAGTTAATACATCACCGGGCAACGGTGCAACAAGAAAGATGGAACAAGGAAAACAAGGAGAGATGACATGAAAGCAGCGAGTTTTGCGTTGATTCTCAGCGTCCTTGCCAGCGCGATGCCGGCGGCAGCCGGCTCCGCCAAAAAGGACATCGTTGAAACCGCGGTCGCAGCAGGCAGCTTCAACACGCTGGCCACCGCCCTTCAAGCCGCGGGCCTGGCGGAGACCCTGAAAGGCAAGGGCCCATTCACCGTGTTTGCTCCAACCGACGAAGCCTTCGGCAAACTGCCCGCGGGCACGGTCGATTCGCTTCTCAAGCCCGAGAACAAGGACAAGTTGAAGGCCATTCTGCTCTATCACGTGGTTTCGGGAGACGTGACTGCGGCGCAGGTGGTGAAACTCTCTTCGGCGAAAACCGTCAATGGCCAGGACGTGCAAATCATGGTCAACGGCGGCACCGTCATGGTCAATGACGCCAGGGTGGTGAAGGCCGATGTGGTGGCGTCGAACGGCGTAATCCATGTGATCGACACCGTGCTTCTACCCAAAGACTGAATAAACTGGAGGAAACTATGAAAACGTTAGATGTGATCGCGGCTGTGCTTCTAGTGGTTGGCGGGCTGAACTGGGGTCTGGTGAGCGTTGCCCACTTCGACCTGGTGGCCGCTATTTTCGGGATGAAATTCGGCGAAACTTCAATTCTCAGTTCCGTGGTTTACGGTCTGGTTGGCTTGGCGGCGCTTTACCAGGCCGTCTCTTTCAAGGCTATTCAGCATCGCTGGGGACACGAGTCGCCGGCTCGCGCCCGTTAGACGTGGATACAAAAGGCAAGGGGAGAACAGATCTTTGTTCTCCCCTGTTTCACTTAAGCCCGCTCCAAACTGAAGCCCTGCTTATCTTCTCTTATCTTCCTATCTGCGAGGAACGATCATTACGGAACGATTACTGCCGATCCATCTCCAGTTTCTTCTTTGATGGCCAGCAGAGCCTGGTTTGCATCTTCGAGTGAAAATGCAGTGACTTGCGGGCGAATCTGGAGATCGCGAGCGATCCTCAGAAAGTCGCGTGCATCCTGCCGAGTCATATTGGCGACACTGCGTATCTGCCGCTCTCCCCAGAGCAGTTTGTCGTAGTCGAAGCTGGGCATATGGTCGAGATGAATAGCATTGATGGCTACCACTCCACCTTTACGCAGACTGGCGAGGGCACTGACGACGACCTTACCGCTGGGAGCGAACGTGATGGCACGATCGAGCGCGACCGGCGGCTTCTCATCTTCATTGCCGACCCAGGTGGCACCGAGGGAGACGGCCCGGGTTCGATGGGATTTTCCTCTGGTCGAAACATAGACTTCGCACTTCCAGGATTGCAGGATTGTAATCGCCAAACTTGCGGAGCTGCCAAAACCAAAAAGTCCAACTCGCTCACCCTGCTCCACACCCGCAACCCGTAAGCTGCGAAAGCCGATGATGCCGGCACAGAGCAGCGGAGCTACATGTACGTCATCCAAACCAGCGGGCAGGGGGAAGGCAAAGTCAGCGCGCGCGAGGACATACTCGGCATAGCCTCCATCCACGGTGTATCCAGTGAACGTGGGCTGGTCACAGAGATTCTCCGTTCCGTGACGACAGTACCAGCAATTGCCATCGACGCCGCCCATCCAGGAAACACCGGCACGCGTCCCGAGCGGCAAATCCGCGGTCGCGCCTTCGACTACCTCGCCCACGATTTGATGACCGGGAATGAGCTGGGATCGAATCGGCGGCAGATCTCCTTCCACGATGTGCAGGTCGGTGCGACAAACGCCGCAAGCAACCACGCGAAGCAGAACTTGTCCGGCGGCAAGTTTGGGACGGGGAACATCCTCGATTTGAAGGAACGATGTGGGTGCAATTCCTGGTTTAAAGATGGCAGCTTTCACTTGGTCCCATCCTCCCAAATCACGGGACGACTGAAAATAATACTTTCATCATGGAACTTCTACCGGCACGCGTCCAGATCTTTGCGATCCGAGGGCATCGGCTTAAAGCGGGTTGGCCGCGCTCACGCGACTGCTCCGAACAGCCATCCCACGCCTGCGGTCACCGCCATGGCGAGCGCGCCCCAGAACGTGACGCGGATTGCGCCTATGATCACGCCTGCGCCACCTGCGCGCGCAGCCAATCCGCCCAAGAGCGCCAGGAAAATCAACGAAGTTCCAGCGACTAGAGGGATCAAACCCGATGCCGGAGCTAAGGCAGTGACCAAGAGAGGCATGGCGGCTCCAACCGCGAAGCTGCCCGCCGACGCCAGCGCAGCCTGAACCGGACGCGCCTCGAAATTCTCGGAGATGCCGAGTTCGTCGCGGGCATGTGCGCCGAGCGCGTCATGTGCCATTAGTTCTTCCGCGACCTGTTTCGCGAGCGCAGGTTTGAGCCCGCGAGCGACGTAGATTGCCGACAATTCCCTGTGCTCGCCCTTGTCATCCGATTTGAGTTCCGCACGTTCGAGCGCGAGGTCGGCCTGTTCAGTGTCAGCCTGCGAGTGGACCGACACGTACTCTCCGGCAGCCATCGACATAGCCCCAGCCACCAGGCCAGCGATCCCCGCGACCAACACGTTGCTGTGAGTCGCATGTGCGGCTGCGACGCCAAGTACCAGGCTGGCGGTTGAAAGGATGCCGTCGTTCGCGCCCAATACCGCCGCGCGAAGCCAGCCGGTGCGTCCCGAGCGATGTCGTTCCCTGTGGCGTACGAGCATTCTTGAAGGCCTGTGTTAGCTCGCGCACTTGCTGCTGGGTTGTGTCTGCAGCGTGCTCTCGCGTAATAGGTGCGCTACGTCCGCCTGAACCTGTTGTGGCAGGCGCCGATATGCTTCCCGCAGTTCCGCTAGAAGTTTCCCAGCGGCTTGAATGTCGCCGTCCATGGCACTCACCACCTTTTCCGGACGGTCACCGAATCACGGAGCCGTCCTCAATATGTTCCCTTAAGAGGGTCACCCTTTTTTGCCGTACTCTTGCCGTTCACGGCGGCCACTATGGCTTTGGCGTTGCGGCCGCCGAAGCCTGAATCGGCGGGTCTGAAGTTGTCTTGGATGAGACCACCGCCGACGCTTGCTTATTCGGCGGAATTTCAGTTCCGGCTGGATAAATGAGAATCTGCACCGTACCCCAACTGCCATCCGGCTTCGCGTCTGTCTGCTTGCCTATTCCCAGAGTCTTAAGCTGACTGTCGTCAAATCCGAAATTCTCGACTAGATACTCGCGCACCACCATGGCCCGGGCTTCCGTGAGCACCAGATCTTTCTGGGTGTCGCCTTCCATGCCAGCCGATGCCACGACCACTGCAAACGCGAACTGGTTGTTAGCCAGGAATTCGCCGCCGGTATTTAGAGATTTCTGATTCTTCAGCTTGGCCGAATCCTGCTTATCGAAAAGCTGCTTCACCGAGTAGGTAAACTCCTTGATCGGCGTTTCTTGCGGCAGCCGCTCGATCTCATTTTTTGCCAACTCAGCGGCATCTTCGTAGCCGCGGTTCTTGAAGAACCCGCGCACGAAGAAGCTGTGCTTCAGCGCCTCCATGTTCTCCTGGAAGTCGGTCACTCCGGTTTGCGCCTGGAGCATCGTGTCCTGCATGGTGGCCGTCGTCTGCGCGAGGTTGCTGTAGAGCTGTTTGTCGTTCACCAGCGCTCCTACGGTTCCCTGCCCGCCATTGATCTTGGCGCTGATCGAATCCAGATTGGCCGTTGCTCGAGTGGCGTTCTGGATGGCTTGCTGGCTGCTATCGAGGATGCCGCTCGTCTTTTGGAGGAGGTCCGACATTTCGAGTGGCGGCTGGCTGGCGATGATATCGCCGTCGCGCACATCGGCTTTCCCCGCCGATCCGAACGAGATCGCCAGATACTGATTGCCCAACAAGCCCTCGGTTTCGATGGTGGCCACGGAGTCTTGCTTGATGATCTCGTGCGTGGACTTGCCCATATCCATGACGACCGTGACCTTTTCACCCGGCTTGTGGGGCAACACGATGCTGCTTACGGTTCCACTGTGGACACCGCCCACCCGCACATCGGCGCCCGCATCCAAGCCCACCACATTGTCGAACTGCGCTTTCAATTGGTAGGTCGAGCTGAAAAGATACTGCTTGCTTCCGATAATGAAGACACCGGCCACCAGGATTGCCAGTGTCACAACGATGAAAGCTCCCAACCGCGCCGCTCTCGACATATGTCCCCCTACGAATACCTTAGAAATTCCCTGACAAATTCGACACCACTTTTCTGCAGCTCTTCGAATTTGCCTTCGATCACGACATCTCCCTCATTGATCAGGGCCAGACGATCGGCGATCGTCTTGGCGCTGTGCAGATCGTGAGTCACAACGATCGATGCCATGTGATGCTCTGCCTGGAGTTTGAGAACCAAATCGTCAATCTCGCCCGAGCTGATGGGATCGAGACCGGCAGTGGGCTCATCGAGCAGCAGGATATCCGGCTCCAAAGCGAGGGCACGCGCCAGCCCCACTCGTTTCTGCATCCCGCCCGAGATATCCGAAGGCATCTTGTTGAGGTTGCCTTCCATGCCGACTTCCGCCAGCAGCGCCCGGACCCGGTCGCCTTGCTCGGACTTCGACATCTCCTTCTTGTGGTGCTGCAGCGGGAAAGCCACGTTCTGCTCGACGGTGAGCGAATCGTAAAGCGCGGCGTGCTGAAACAGAAAACCCATCTTTATTCTTATTTCGGCGAGCTGGTCGAGAGCCAGGCCGGCGATGTCTTGATCGTGGATGCGAACCGATCCCGAGTCAGGCTTCTCCAGACCGATGATGATCCTCAGCAAGACGCTCTTGCCGGTGCCACTGCGCCCCAGCACCGCCAGGGTCTCGCCGCGCCTTACGCTCAGGCTGATTCCGTTCAGGACAACCTGAGTTCCGAAAGACTTATGCAAGTCTTCGACGGAGATCACCGGCGCGCCGCCGTCTTTCTCGGCTTCTTCTCGCTGCTCCGCAACTTGATCGATGGTTTCCATACTTGTTTCACGAGTTGTCTAATCCGCAAACCGATTCGTTCACGGTCACGGGAAAAATATGATAATGATTTTCACCAACACGACATCGGCCAGGATGACGAACAGCGAAGACAAGACTACCGAGCTGGTGGCGGCGCGGCCCACGCCCGCGGCGCCTCCCTGTGTACGCATTCCTTGAAAACACGCGATCAGCCCGATGATCAGTCCAAACACCATGGTCTTGAACGTAGGGGGCAGGAAATCGTTGAAATCGGCGCCGTTGAAGCCGCTGGAGAGAAACTGATGGAACGAAAGCGGCTCCGCCAGTGCCTGCGCCACCCAGCCCATTACCAAGCCGCAAAAGTCGGCGGCGAGGGTCAGCAACGGCAGCATCAGGATGCAAGCCAGGATGCGGGTTGCCGCCAGCAGCCGGTACGGATTGACCGCGGATGCCTCGATGGCATCGATCTGCTCGGTCACTTTCATCGACGCCAACTCCGCGCCAATGCCAGCGCCGACACGGCCACTCACGACCAGGCCGGTGATGATGGGGCCGGTCTCGTGAATAACGGAGAACACGATGGCGGCGGGAAGCAGCGATTTGGCGCCAAATCGCGTCAGGCTGTAGCGAGCTTCCAAGGAAAGCACCACCCCAATAGCGGCGCCAGCCAAAGCGACCAGCGGCAGAGACATGGATCCAATTTCGTCGAGTTGCCGAAACAGCTCGCGGAATTCAAACGGCGGCGTCACAGCGGCGCGCACAACCCGCCAGAAAAATATGCCGAGGTCGCCAAACCACTCGAGAAACTTGTTGATCAGGCCCAGAAGAGAGCTCACCGGGGGGAACATGGGCGCGCTTCGTGGCTCCGGAAGCGAAGGGTCCACGCCTGCGACCGCCATGGATTTCCGGCCGATCACGGAGTTGAACCCGGATCTGGCGCTCCGTGCGCATTGTTGAGGTGCATGCGGTGAAGCAACGAGTGTGGGCCGCTATAGAAGAATTCCAGGGCGATGTTTCCGCCTGCATAGACCAGCAAGTTGTAGTTGCCCATTCGGAAACCGTCCATGGCGTTGTAGCGGCCGGGATACCAACCATAGACGGCGGTCATGGTACCGGCATATGGAGCGACCAGGGCCGGGAAAGAAAATACGCGATGGCCATCGTCGCCACGGCGCGCGGTGAGGGTCGAAAGCAAGGCATGTCTGAGCCGCGGAAACACGCCTTTGCACTCACAGCGGTAATACATCGCGTCTTCGTGGAAGGCTTCCGAGAGCGCATAGCGCGTTGTCGTGGTTACCGCTGCGATGCCGAAGTTGGACGCGAAGCGCTTGCCATAACCCTCGGCGCCTTGTCTCCACTCCGGCGGCGAATTGTCGATCTGGTCAATGCCCGCGACGATTCCGGCGCCGACGAGGGGATAGGGGCCGATGGCGTCGAAGAGATAGTTATGGAGCTTGGTGGTCTGCGTCGGACGCACGTACGTCAGATCCGGTGGCGCGGGAGTCGTAGCTATCGACCAGACAGGAGTGGAGGAGTTTCCCGAATCGACCAGCGATTGCGCCTTTGCCAGCGTGGTTAAGGCAGCAAAACACGCGATTGCCAACGACCAGAGCACAAGCTGGCACATCTTCATAAGACTCTCCCTTTCCAGATCCTTGCCGGTTAGATTTGCCGATCTACCTTCGTCTCAGCGTCCAGCCGAGCAATGTTCCCGCAGCAACGCCTATCGCAAACGTCGCCGCGACCGTTAGCACTGGGTTTCGCTGGATGCGCTGCGTTGTATCGTTTAAGAATTCTTCGGCAGCATCGCCGCTTTGCTTTACGGCACACCTCACCGCTCCTACGCCGTCCTCGATTGCGTCGGCAACCGCATTGGTTGCACGACAAGCCTGCTGGGCTGATTCGGTGATGTGTTCCGCCGTTCTTTCCACTACAGTTCGTGACATTAGTTCCCCTCCTGTGGGTTCTGCGAGCCGTGTTAAAACGTCTTTATTCTCCGACTTTCTTTTCAACGCGGCCGATCCATTTTTGAACTTTGCCAGCGTTCTTTTCCGCTTCCCCTGAGACTTCCACGTCGGGGTCGTTCGCCACCTTTCCGATGGCTTCCTTAACTTTCCCCTTTACTTCGTGGAGCTTGCCTTGGGCCCGATCTATGGTGCTTGGTTTCATGATTTGTTCCTCTCTTCTTGGAATAAGCTGCGTTTGCGCCAGAGCGTTAGTTACGGCACGGCATTACGCCACTTCTTTTCTCTCAATACCGGCCGGCGCCTGCACCAGTTCATCAAATAGAGAGCGATAGTGAATCATCGCCGTCCGCAGATCTTCGGTGGTGGCCGCGTTCTTCCCAACCCGCAGAGCGATCTCGTGCGCAGAGCGGTAGTTCTCCACCACTCGGGGATGGTCGACCGAAATGTCGGCGGCACGCTGATCGAAATCGGATATGGGATAGCCGCGCGCCTTCATTAAAGAGGACACCAAGTCGTCGGCTTCCGAGACTGCGCCCTTTGGGGAATCGACAAAGCGAGACTGGACGGACTCCCACTGTTTCGAAAAACGTTCGCGTTCCACTGGATCAAGATCGCGAATGTTGAGCTTTTCAACCCGTTTCTCGCGATCCTCTAATTTTGCTTGTGCTTTTCGTTCCGATCCATGCAGCAGCACCGCCCGATCGTACTCGGAACCAAATTTTTCCCGCAGGCCGGCGGTTGCATGCCTGCGTTTTTGCACGTACAGCCAAACCAGGATTGCGATGATCAGAATCACCGCGGCGGCGAGCGCAATTATCTTAGGGTCCAGCACGTCGAAATTCATGGAAGCCTCCGTCAAGAATGTCCACAAAACCAGGATTGTTCGCGAAGTTCTCTTTGTGGTCAGAACCTTGTCAATCGCCAGTATCCGACTTTAGGCTGCGGAAGACTGGTCAGAATTGACCGTCTTATCGAGCAGTGCCATCCATCGGGCAGTGCCATGTATCCGGTCGAAAGCTAGACTTCGACGCACGGGACTCGCCGCAGAACGCGGTCACAAGAAAAGTGAGCGATTCTGCACAGCGCCGCCAAAGGGAATGAGCGAACCTGTAGGCTGTCCCCACAGGGGATGTCTGTCATTTTCTCGGATTCAATCTCGATCCGGTCATCGGTCAAAGGAAAAATATGAAAACGCTTAAGTTGTTTGTTGTGTTGCTCGCAATTGGGATGATGGTGGGCTGCTCGGCTGCCCCCAGCAAGTCGCCTGATGTTTCCGACAGCATCCGTAAATCGCTCGATCAAGCAGGCCTCAAGAACGTTTCCGTCAGCCAGGATCGTGACAAGGGGATCGTGACGCTCGGCGGACAAGTCGCCAGCGACAACGAAAAAGCGCAGGCCGAATCCGTGGCAAAGTCTCTGGCGGGCGCGCAGGTTGTCGCGAATCAGATTGCCGTGATTCCCGTGGGCGGAGAGAAAGATGCCAAGGCCGTGAACTCCGATCTGGACAAAGGCATCGAGCAGAATCTGGACGCGGCGCTGATCCAGAACAAGCTGCATGAGCGCGTGAAATACGAAGTGAAGAGCGGAGTAGTCACGCTAACTGGAGAAGTGAACTCGGAAGCCAAGCGGACGCTCGCCGAGAAGGTGGCGACCGCAGTGCCCAACGTTCTGCAAGTGGTGAACGATCTGCAGGTGAAGAATCAGAAAGCCAGCTCAGCACAATAGGAGCTGCGGAATTGACGCAAACCAGAGAAGGGGGAGGGTGGCCGCATTCGGAGCTGCTCTCCCGCCAAGCGAGTAAGCCCGGCGAAAACCGCCACGGCTAACTCGATAAGGAGCAGATATGTCATTTGGACTTTATGCGATTGGATTCGCAATCCTGATTGCCGGACTGACTTACGCCGCGTACTTAGTGCATATGCCCGCGCATTGGATTGTCGTGGGGGCGATCGTGCTGTTAGGCGTTGGGATTCTGTCGGCGGTTAAGGCGACGCGCCAGAAAGATCCTTCGGAATAGTGGTATTGCCGCAAACTCTGGGTAGTGGTGCGGTTTCAAACTGCACCACTATCAATCCCTGCTTATTGCGACATTCGGAGACTCCTCACGTGATACACTTACAGTGAGGTGGTTACCGCCTTCTCCTCTTTCAGGTTCCCTGAACTAAGTCAGCCCATCTGAAGTTAGCTCTCCTTAGGCTCCCCGGAAAGCGGTGCCCCATGCCTACGAACGCGATCCTGCACGAAGTGCAGCAGCTCTACAACGTGAGCGACCGTCTCGACTCGCTGGCGGAGCAACATCCGTTGGTCTCGGAAGCGCTCATCACGATCTCCGGAAGCGTTCGCAACACGGCCACGTTGCTGGAGGTGCTGGTCGTGACCAAGATGGCGCCGGTTGCCGGATTAGATCCAGCCGATGCCTGAGTTGCTTCGTTGCCGGGATCGGGGTCTGGGCTTCGGGATTGCCGGGCGGAAGGCAGTCGTGGAGGCGGAAGCTAGTCGTGCAGGACAATATTGAGAAGCGAACTATGAACGTGCAGGCCGCCCCCACCATAATCGACGAAGCCTAGCTTTCTGAACCGGTTCATGAAAAAACTGACGCGCGATCGGGTGGTGCCTACCATCTCGGCGAGGGTCTCCTGACTGACCTTGGGGATGACCACCTCAGGCACGCCCTCCTTGCCGAAATGAGCCAGCAAGAGCAGGACCCGAGCCAGTCTCTTTTCGCTGGAGTTGAAGAGTTGGTCAACCAGATCCTCTTCGTACCTGATGTTCCGCGCCAAGAGGTACGCTACGAACAGATCGGAGAAGGTGTGTTCCCGGTGCAGCGCCAGCATCATGGCCTTCTTATCGATGCGCAGGAGTTCGCAGTCCGTCATGGCGGTTGCAGACCCCATGCGTAGAGGCTGTCCGGCCAAGCCACCTTCTCCAAAAAACTCTCCCTCACTCAATATGCCCAGGGTTGCTTCCTTGCCAATCTTGGATACGACCGTGAGCCGGACCTTGCCTTCCTGAATGTAGAACACGGCGTCGGCGGGATCGCCCTGCGCGAAGACTCTCTGTTTACGGAGAAAAGCCACGACTTTCCGGCCCTCGCCGATGGTGGCCAGGAATTTCTTCGGGTCGAAGGCGCGCGATTTGTCGGTCAACGCGATTGCTGTGACCAATGGCTTTCTCCCCTGGTGGAAGTACACTTAGTCGACATTATGCCAAAATCGTAATCACCAAAGATGTTCAATTTTGCTCACATTTGTACGCCGGCCGCGACCCCTGAAACCCTCCCGCGAATGTGTTCGATATGGAACAGACTTCTCATTGTGGCAAACTTATGATCGCAACGTGAAAAGCAAGGAACTGACCCCAGAACAAATCCTATCCGTGCCTTGTAATACCTGTGGTGCAGCGATCGGGGAAGCTTGTGAACTGCATTCAGGCGCCCTGCGCACGGAGCCCCATCGAGACCGGAAACTTTCCGCAGCCGACGCCGTGGAAGCGAAGCCAACCAACCATAAAGGCGGCTGAGGCCAAGTGGCCCTCGCTTGCGCAGGCAGATGATCCAGAGGTCAGGCCGACTTCTTTTGTGGTGGGTCGAACAGGATCACTTTCCCATGTTGTCCCGGCGGGATCCACTTGGTTGCCTTTTTCCGGAAGCTGCTGGGCACGTAGAACTCAATGATTTTCGCCATAAATCACCCCGTTGTTTGCGACTGTTAAGAGCGAGCAGCAATGGGAGCGACTTTCGAAATCGTCGCCATCCGTGTCTCAGCCCCTCACTCTCTATTGTGCAAAGCGGATTCGAAAAGTCTCATTCCAGCGAATTTCTTCAGATCAATTCAGACGATTTGCAGATTGGCTCAATTAGTGCTATCGGCAGGCTAACGCTCACTCAATGAAACCGCTTTTAGGTGACCGTGAAGGTCAATGCCGCGCTGTCGCCGCCACTGTCGCATCCGAGGTCTCCGGAGAGGTTGGCAGGAGTGTGCACGATAATCTGGCCGGTACCGGGAGACGAGATCTGGGTCGTGGTAATCGTGGCCTGCATCTGGGTACTATTGACGACGGTGGTGGGCAATACCGCTCCGTCCCATACGAAGAGGGAAGAAGAATAAAAGTTGCTGCCATTGGCGGTGAGCACTAAGCCCTGCTGCACCTGTGCCAGGCTCGCGGAGTTCGGAACGAGCGAAGTCAGCACGGGTTTCGGCCGGGCACTCCCGCAGAAGGGGTTGTGCACACCACAACCGGCGAGCAACATGCTTCCGAGAAGCAGGGCAAACAGCGATTTCTGGACTTGGTTGTGGGGCATCACTAAAGTCTAGGCCAGAAGGACGACTACAACTGGTTCCCCCACAGTCAAAACGTTACCGAAGTGTTTTGGCGACGATGGATGGGCGCTTGACTGGGGACCCAGCCAGAGTCAGGCACATGCGGTGGGGAACTCCTCGGCGCTCAAGGCGGGTAAAGCCGGTCACCGCAACTCAGCGTACTCCGCCCTGGCTTGCTTAAGGATGGGAACATCGGAGTCGGCGTCTTTCCAGAGGGTCAGGAAATCCTGATAGGCGGCGCGGGCTTTGGCCGTGTCGCGCTGCAGGGCGTAAGCGCGCGCCAGGCCGAGGCGGGCCAGCGCTCCCCATGGAAAGTTCATCGCCACTCCCCGGTGGTCAATGAATTTCTGAAATTCCGCTGCCGCTCGGTTGCCATGGTGGAGCATGAGATAGGCTTCTCCACGCAAATAAACCGGACACAAGAATATAGTCAGGTCGGCCGTAGCCGAGCTGAGTTCGATCGTGCTCGCCACCTTCAATAGTTCAATTGCCCCTTTTGGGTCTTTGCGCTGCAAGGCGACCCCCGCCCGGATCGTGGGCAGCCAATATCTTTGAACCAGCGTGTCCAGCGGGAAGGTTCTGTCGAGTCCGGCCGCCATCTTCTCCGCCGCTGCCGTATCGCCTGCCCGTGCCAGCGCCAGCGCCGCAATCACTCGCACATCGCGGTTCGGGCCCAGCTTCAACGCCGCCTCGGCGTCGGCGCGCGACTGCTCCCGGTTTCCCGATTCCACCTCGCGCAGCGCTGCCACTGCCTGATACCCCGCGGCCGTCTCTTTGGCGTCGTTGTGCTGGGCGGAATCCATCGCGCGCCCGGTCAGTTCGTGCGCGTTCTTCAGCTTGCCGAACCAACCTTCCGTGTCCGCTTGCATGGCCAGCAACAGGTCTTCGGCTCCCGGCTTGCCCATGGCGCCTGACACCGACTGCGCCATCTGCGCTGTATCGCCCTCCAGAAACGCCAACCAGTAGCGACTCTGGAGCAATTGCTCGTTGTCCAGCTTGTGCTCCTGCGCCTGCTTGAACACCGCTTCCGCTTCATCCAGTCGGTTTAGGCTCATGTAGGCGAGGCTAAGGAGATAATAGAGGAGCCCATTATTTGGATCCAGGCGAACTGCTACTTGCCATTCCTCCAAAGCCTTGTCCCAGTTTCCGAGAGTTGCGGAAACGAATCCCGACTCGGTGCAAGGCATGGCGTCTCTTGGGTAAGCCTGTTGCCACAGTTCATCGGCCTGCGCGCCCTTCTCCAGCTCTCCGGTCACGAAATCGTAATAGCCCGACTCGATCCAGAGCCGTTCCCGTTCACTCACCTTCTCACGCAGGTCGTAAGCCTTGCGTCCATTTTCAGCCGCCCCCGCGACTTCGTTGAGGTCGTGATAGAGAACCGACATCTGGGCGTAGGCCATGGCAAAATTCGGGTCAAGGTCCACCGCCCGCTTGTAGAAGGGCAGTGCGGCCGTGTCTCCTTTCGCGGCCCACGTCTTGAGTCCCAGGCTGTACACTTTCAGCGCCTCCAGCGATGGTGTGGTCGCTTCCTCCAGCGGCGTGTCGTATTTCTCCACCGAGCTGAGCGACTCGCCCAGTTTCCTCCGCAAACTGGCTGCCGCAGCGTCCAGAGCCTTGAGCACTGCTTCCTTCCCTGCAGCCTGCTCCTGCGCTTCCGCCAGCACCCCACCCGTGTTGCAGCTCACTGCGGTCAGGCCAATCACGTACTGGCTGCCCAGCCCAGCAATCGAACCCGTCAGCATAGCCTTGCTACCCGTGCGCTGGCAGACCTCACGCGTGACCTCGGGCGTTAACCGGTCACCGGCGGGACGGCCCATCAGCTTCAATGTTTCATTCACTTTGCGTTCCGACACCAGTGCGAGAAAGGGCGATTGCTCAAGCTGTACCGAAAGTCCCTGCTTCAGCGTGTCATCGAATACGCTATCGCCCGTCTTGTTGTCGCAATCGGAAAGGACAATAGTGTCCTTGTCGGTGAGCTTCGGCGCACGATGGAAATAGAAATAGCTGGCCGAAACCAGTATCGCAAGGCTAACCAATGAGGCAAGCACTGCCGGTTTACTGCGGAAAGTGCGGAAATCTTGGATGGGCGACTGGATGGGCGGCATCGCCGGTTGCGAGTCAGAATTGACAGGAGCAATGAATCGGTAGCCGTGACGGGGCACGGTTTCAATGAAGCGGGGCTCCTCAGCGTCATCTTCCAGCGCTTCCCGGAGTTTCCTGACGGCCGTGTTGATGCCGTGCTCGAAATCAACAAACGTGCCCGCCGGCCAGAGTTGCTGCCGGAATTCTTCCCGAGTGACCAACAGCCCAGGCTGATCCAGCAGGATAGCGAGAACTTGAAAGGGCATTTCCTGGAGAGGGATCTTGCGGCTGTCGTTGCGCAATTCCCGGGCAACAAAATCAACCGCGAAGGGGCCAAATCGAGCGTGCCGTCGCTCCGTGGCTGGTACTTGCATGGTCAGTTGCCTGCCGGGAGTCCATCATCGCACAAATGCTATCTCTCACCAGAAAGCGCGCCGAGACGAAGCGGACTCGGTGGAAGACAAGCGGAAAAAAACACGCTCCGGCGCGCTTGGGGAGATTGTAACCTCAGTTCACCACTAGTTCACCTCAAATTTATCGGCAGTTCATTGCGGCGAAGTCCGGGTTGCGGAAGGATAGTGGCGCTCGTGGGCCTGACTCTCCTCGAGGAGCAGTTCCCGCCAGTTTGAGACGCCCCTGAGCCGAATGACCCAGATTCTCGGGAGACGCGACAGGTTGCTAGGGAAAGGAGAAGTCCGCATGTCCGAAATAAGCTACCGAATAAAACATATGGGCCTCGGAGTTGTTATTCTCTGGGGCATTTTGGGAGTAATCATGCTTTTGCCCGCAACCGTCTGGGCGGGCGGTTACACAGTGAAGGTTCCGCCGCCAAACGGCGTGGACGACACGGCCAACATCCAAGGCGCGCTGAATGCGTGCGTGGCGTACGGTCCGGGCTGCACCGTGAAGTTGGGTGCTGGAACGTACTTCACCAAGCAGGTTGTGGTTTACAACTTTCAGGGAACCTTCAAAGGGATGGGTATGGACAGCACGATCATCGAAGCCCTTCCCAATCTACCTGTCAACTGGCCGGACCAATTCGTGGCTTCGTGCCAGCCCAACCTCACAACTTGTCTCTGGCCCAGCTTGTTTGAGTTTGTGGAGGGCAACATTAGTGTCTCGGATTTGACCATCAAGGCCACCGCTATGCCACCTGCCCAACCTTCCCTGTACGATGGGATGACTGCGACAGAACTCTACGAACTGCTGGGCTTCACGGGTCAAAATCCCACCGATGTCAGCGTCGAACGCATTCGCATGGTAGGCTTGCCCTGC
>Ga0326727_10005784_pt1 | contig 34838 bp, 27 predicted proteins | sample MB2enrmetagenome_FD_207643 | JGI IMG/M metagenome (GOLD analysis project Ga0326727, IMG submission 207643) | Lab enriched peat soil microbial communities from McLean, Ithaca, NY, United States - MB29MY | ecosystem: Environmental > Terrestrial > Soil > Wetlands > Peat | place: USA: New York...
CAATTTTCATGCTCCAATCGGCGGGTCACGATCTCACCCGTCGTCAGGTCCAGGTACGCAATTACTTGGAAGCGTGTATGCAAATCACATCCTATAATCAACATTGTCGGCTCCTCTCTCAGCAAGACCTTGGCCAGGTCATCTCTTTAGATGACCCGAGGAGCCGACGACATTATGGAATCAACAAAACAGGTCCGCGCTACACTCTGTAAATGTGCAGAAAAAACGGACGGTAAGGCCTAGACGTGCGAGGGTGGCCCGCGGAGATTTGGCCACTCGGCAGGTGCGGCTACCAAGAGACGAGTTTCCAGGGTCGCCGTCAAGCCGAGCATCCGGAGAGACTGGCCGGGCAGCAACCCCGCCGCGACCAGCGCGAAAGTTAGGGAGGTAAGATGCAACGTTGCGCCAGGCGCGCCGGTGGACTTCGCAATGCGCTTGGCAGGATTGGAGTCTTCCATCACAACTTGCGCGGCGTGCAGGTCGTCGGTCAGCGAAATGACCGGGAAAAAAATTACCAGGGCACAAGCGAGAGAGAGGATTTGACGCAACGAGTGCCAACCAGCCAAGTTACGGTTATCCCCGCCTCGCCAGAGGAAAGCAAAGCTGGCGACGGCAAGCAACAGCCACAGCAGGTTAAGACTCAGCTCCATGGAAAACACCACGCTCCGTCGTCGTGACCCACCCAACGCCAAGCCGGCTATCTTTCACCGGACAAACAGCAGTCTGGCGCTCACCAAATGGACATCGAACAGTAGGGGCGGTTCGCGAACCGCCCCTACGCCTCCACGTTGGCTATTTCCCCACGTAGGGGTGTACCTGCCATTTGGCCAGTTCGTTCACGTCCAGCTCCCCGTCATGGTTGGTGTCCAAACGGTCAAATTCTTTTGACATGAAGTTCATGAACTCTTTCTTGGAAACCTTGCCATTCTTGTCCGTATCCATCAGGAACAAGAGGTGCCTCGTGTAATCCTCTGCAAGTACATCGGGAGTTGAATTCGGAGCCGCGGCGGGCGGTCCCGTCGTCTTTTGGGGATCAACTGCGGCCACTTGTTGTGGATCGATACTCGCGTTAGGCCCTCCCGGCGACTTAGGACCCGCAGTTACGACTATTGCTCCGGCAACGAACAAAGCCGCGATGGCCAAGATAATCTTCCCGTGTTTCAACACCGTTACGCCTCCCATTGAAAATCTGTTCTGCTCCGCGCCCCCGGTTTTGGTTGTGGGGGTACGGCTCGCCGTACCTCCTTTGTCTGCTGCCGATGAGCGACAGGGTAGGGGTAGGGCTTGCCCTACCCTTTTCAATTCTATCCCGGGACCGAACCCGGAGGGTAGGGCAAGCCCTACCCCTACGACAGCACGCGACAGCACGACTAGAACTTCACCATGACGTCGAAATCGATCAGGAACTCGTTCTTGCGAAGATCCGGGTACCAGAGGCCGCCGTTGCCGTTGCTGATGCTGCAGAACGCCTGCGCCTGGGCCAGACTCATAGCTGAGTTTGTGGTCGGGTCGTACGCCGCTGCACCGCTCTGGCAGGCGTACGCGGTGGGATAGCCGTTGGGAGTAAGTACCGACCCCCCCAACTGTGAGGGAGGAGTAATCCCCCCTCGACCCGTCCAATACGGTACACTCGCGTGGCGATAGTCCGGCTCAATCCGGAACGTAATGTACTGCTTGGGCATCCAGTCAAAAGTGAGTGAGCTGTCCCAGGCCTTGAACTGGTCGCCTGGATTCTCCGTAAAATAGGGTGAATTTATCGCTGCGGATGACGCGGTTTCACCATTAATGGGCGGGAGCAGCACCAGATAGCGTCCCGGATTGTCGATCTGCCCGTATCCATACGTAATGGCAAATTGGTCTCTATCGAACCAAAATCGGTTGTAAACCATAAAGCCGATAAAACTCTGTTTGGGACCGTTTACCGTGTTGCGGTGGCAACTCACCCCATTGCCATATTCACAACCCAAGTCCCAGGTGAAGGACATCGCCATCTTGTCAAGATATTTATCCTTCGGCCGGTCAAAGTATTTGACTTCGTAGCTGTTGTCCGTGTGGAGGCGGGTGCGAGCTGGTGCGAACAGATCGTCGTGGCCCACACCGTAATTATTGGAAATGAGGTTAAACCACGGTGTGGGAGTCCACTTAACCTGTCCTCCGAAGCCGGGCCGGTTGTTGGCCGAGGCGTACGACTGCCAGCCGTTGATGTACCACGGCTCAAGCTTCAAATGGGCCGTGGGAAAGATCTGAACTCGGATGCCTTGGAAGAACCACGGTGTATTCGAGGAAACATACGAGGGTTGGTAGGCCCAATTGTCAAAGTTGTAGTAGCTGAACAGCCCGATGTAGGACATGAAGATTCCCACGTCAAAGTTAATCCCATTCCTCCAGTTAAAATGGTAGCCCCCATACGCTTCCGATAAGTAGCGGTTCGCATCGGCAAGGTCCCATGCGCCGTTGGAGTAGCTGCCGTCATTACGAATGGTGGCCGTGGAATACGCTCCGAATTGGGTCATAAATCGGGCGCGAACGTTGTCGTAGTGGAAGTCGCCGCCGATGCCGAGTTGCTCCAACTGGATTTCACCTTCGCGGAAGAGTTCGCTCGACCCACCCATGGTGTGGTCCGCCGGATGATGGTTTTGCCAGGTAGCGGTGACGTCAGAGCGGATTTCCGGGGTAAAGAATTTCGAGTCCCAATAGATATCTTTGGTGCGGGGGTTGCCGTTTAGCCAAGTCCAATCCCAGTCCGAGAAGGGATCGATGTACTTATTTTTTGGCGCGGGGTCAGCCGCCGCCTGGGGGGCAGCAGCCGGGGATCCGCTCGATGTGTTGATTGTTGGCAAAGCGGGCTGGGAAGACACCGACGCCGTTTGCGTGATGGGCTGAATCAAAGGCGCCGAAGGCTTTTCCGGTGGGTTCATTCCTGCCGTGCCGCCGAGCGAAGCGACAAGGACGGGCTTATCGGCAGCATTGGAGGCGGCGCCAGCGCTGGCAGATGCGGCGGGCGCAGGCTGAGCGGCGGCAACCGCTGCCGCGCTGGTCTTGGCCTGCGCAGCAACCGGTACGGGTTGAGCTGGTGCAACAGGCGCGGCAGCCGGGGTGGCCGCCTGAGCTGTTGCCTTTGCTTCCTTAGCTTCCATGGCTTCCAGGCGTTGCTCCAATCGTTCCAGGCGTTCGAGCAGCATTTTTTCCCGGTCGGTCAGAGGAGCGTCAGCCGAGTTGCCCGTCACCACCGGTGCGCGCAGATCGGCGGTGAGGTTTCGATTTATTGTTCCCGCCGGCTCACTCGCGGCAACCAGGGTCATGTCAACCCGCAGATCCTGACGAGCTGCCAGGTCGACGGTGGTCACCGAGGAGCTGACCAGTCTTCCTTTGTTTGCCCTCAATTGGTACCGTCCCGGCCTAAGGTTTTCCACCACGAAAGTCCCGTCAGAATCACTAACAATATTCCAATCGGTGTTATCTTCCACGCTGTGCACCAACACCTGCGCTTTGGGCACAGGCGCTCCGAGGGCATTGACGGTAACCCCGTGGACATCGGCGGATGCTGATGCGGCCTGGGCAGACCTAGGTCCCATAAGCAAAAAACCTAAAACTGCCAGCGCCCCCGCGAAAGCAGCTACCTTGCGCAATTTAAACGGGTGCAACTGAGTTTGAAATAGGTTCATCTCACCCAGCCTGGTCATGGGAACGTACCTCCTATCAGTTGAAACGATTTGGTTGAGGCGGATAACCGCCCCTCCCATATCGAAAGATAGGGTGCCAGGCATGAAGAAGGTATTAATGCATCATAAGGATTTTAGGAAGAACTAATTGTTTCCATTTATGCACGTCATGGCGGGAGTGATGGGCTAAAGGGCTATAGATATCAATCATTTATAGCCGGACCAAGTATTTTCAATAGCCATTTTCGGCCTCGCCGAAGCGAAGGAATGTCAATCGTCCGTCGACTGACGGAGGAAGTATGTCCCGGCAAAGCCAGGAGCTCTACGATGCTGGCCCCTCAAAGGGGCCGGGACAGCCAAGAGACCCCTTACCCGATCTCGTCCCTCGGCCACCCTCTCCCCAAGGGAGAGGGATCTGATCCCCACCGGGATTCTGCCCTCTCCGAGGGGAGAGGGTGTCCCGATTGGTCGGGACGGGTGCGGGGTCTTTTTCCAAGGTTCGCACGCACCACGAGTTCCGACTCCCGGAACCGTCAAACTCTTGCCGCCTCCCCGGCAGAGCCGGAGGGCCTCCCAACGGACTAGAACTTCACCAAAATGTCGATGTCGATGAAGGCCTCATCTTTCCGGAGATCCGGGAACCAGATGCCGCCATTGCCGTTGGCGGCGCAGAACACCTGCGCCTGGGCCAGGTTCAAATCCGTATTAGTGGTCGGGTTGTACGCCGCTGCGCCGCTCTGGCAGGCGTAGGCGGAGGGGTATCCGTTATCGCCACCAGGAGGCGTAATGCCTCCCCGACCCGTCCAATACGGCACACTTGCGTGGCGATAGTCATACTCCCAGCGGAAAGTGATGTACTGTTTGGGCATCCAATCAAAGGTGATCGAGCTATCCCAAGCTTTGAAAGGGTTGCCGGGGTTTTCCGTAAAGTAGGGTGAATTCGTTGCTGCGGACACGGCGCCCTCCCCATTGATGGGCGGGAGGAGCACCAGATACCGTCCCGGGTTATTGATCTGGCCGCCGCCTACCGTCAGGCCGTAGAGGTCCTTACGGAACCAGAAACGGTTGTAAATCATATAGCCGGCGAAACTCTGTTTGGGACCACCCTTGTGGTTGCCGGTGCAGCTCACGCCTGCGCCATATTCACATCCTAAGTCCTCGGTGAAGGAGGCCGCCATCTTGTCGAGGCCCATGTTCTTCGGCCGGTCGTAGTATTTGATCTCCTGGCTATTGTCCGGGTGGATGCGGGCGCGACCTGGTGTGAACAGATCATCGTTGCCCAGACCGTAATTGTTGGAAATGATGTTCAACCACGGGAACGGAGTGTACTTAATCTGGCCTCCCAAACCAGGCCGGTTGTTGGCCGAGGCGTACGATTGCCATCCGTTGATGAACCACGGCTCAATCTTCAAGTGTGGGGTGGGGAAAATTTGTATACGCACTCCATTAAAAAACCAGGGTGTGTTGGAGGACACATACGAGGGTTGATAGGCCCAGTTATCGAAGTTGTAGTAGCTGAACAGGCCGATGTAGGACATGAAGATTCCTGCATCCACATTGATCCCATTCAATACGTTAAAATGGTACCCTCCGTAAGCTTCGGATACGTAACGGTAGGCGGTGTCCAGATCCCAATTGCCGTTTCCGGGACTGGCGTCATTGCGTGGCGTCGTCGCTGAATACATACCGAACTGGGTCATAATCCTGGCGCGAACGTTGTCATAGTGGAAGTCGCCGCCGACGCCGAGCTGCTCCACCTGGACTTCTCCTGTCCGGAAGAGTTCGCTCGACCCACCCATCGTGTGGTCCCCCGGATGGTTGAAGTCGTAGACATAGTTCATGTCAGCTCGGATCTCCGGCGTAAACAACTTCGTGTCCCAATAGATGTCCTTCGTACGGGGATTGCCGTTCAGCCAGGTCCAATCCCAGTCCGAAAAGGGATCGATCTTCTTTTTTTGGTCGGGGGCAGCGGCAGCCTCCTGTGGTGGTGCGGCTGGGGTCGCAACCGCGGCGGTGGCCCCGGCGGGTTTAGCGGCCGACGGCGTCCCGGGAGGGGGCGTCATGGGAAAGTTCATCGCCTCTTCTTTAGCCGCTGGTTTCGGAATCACGCCAGCAGATCCATCCAGTGACGCGATGATGGGATTAGCTGAAGCGGATGCGGTGGCCTGAGCAGAGATTGCTACCGGTGTGGGCGCGGTTGCCGCCATCGTTGTCGCGCTGGTCTTGGGCTGGGAAGCTACAGACATGGGCTGAGCCGGGAGGGGTGCCGGAGAGGCCTCCTTAGCTTCCTGGGCTTCCAAGACCGCCAAGCGTTGCGCTAATTGGTTGAGCTGCCCGCGCAATTGCCTTACCTGCTCGGCAAGTTGTTCTTTGTCCGGGTTCCCGGCGAGCGGTTGTCCGCGCGTATCAGCGGTGCGGGCCGGATCAGCCGATCCCTTGGGACCATTCGGAGTGGCGAGAGTCAGGTCAACCAGAGAATTCCGTTCTGCTGCCAGCTCGACGGTGGTCACGGGTGAGCTTTCGAAACCCGCTTTGCTTGCCGTCAATTGGTAGCGCCCCGGGTTGAGACTCTCAACCAGGTAATCTCCCCGGTCATTGCTGACGGTATTCCGGTCGGTGTTATCCGCCACGTTGTGCACCAACACCCGCACTCCGGGCAGTGGCGTCCCTTGGGCATCACGGGTAACTCCGCGGAGATCAGCGGACACCGGTCCGGCTTGGGCAGAATTGACTCCCATTAACGCGAAACACAAAACTGCAAGCGCCCCCGCGAGAACAGCTTTTATGAGGAATTTGCAGTCAGGTAATTGAGATTGAAACAGGTTCATCCCACGCGCCCTGGAATATGTTTTCATTTGGTCCTCTCTTTCTTATACTGTTCTTCCTTAGGCTGTTCTTCAATTTCATCACTGCAATGCAAGCGCCAATTGCTAAACCCTTCGAAATGCGCAGGTTCGACCATCATAGACTGGCAACCCTTACGCGAATTCGCGAATTTCGCAACGAATAAGCGGGGTGGTTGTCAGCCACATAAAAATCGCCCCATATCAGTTGTAGGGATTTGGTTGAAGCCCCTCCCAAATCGACAAGATCGAGATACTCAACATGAAAACAGCATGAATGATACATAAACAATTTAAGGAAAACACATTGTTTAACTTTATCGGCGTCATTGGGGGAGGATTGCGCTAAGAGGCTCCAGGTATCATCCCGTTTATACCTGGACCAAGTATTCTCAATAGCTACTCTCGACCTGGTCCCTTTGCGCTGGTTGCGAAGCGTGAAGCGAATTAACACCTCGCCATTTTCTCTGCTCAATGAGTTGAATGCATTCGCGGGGTGCAATGAGGTGTCGTCGGACGAGTCGTCCTCAAGGAGGGGTTAGGAAGACAATCCCTTCGCTGGGCAGGCGGCTGTAAACAGCGCGGTGAAAGTCTGTCCGCGCAAGGCCGGCCTCGCCGCCGAATCTTGCCTTCGCCAGATCATTTGGCCGCGGTGGCGAGGGCCTCTTGGGGAGGGCTGACAGAGGATTTCACAATATCGACAAATGCCTTGGCGGGTAACGACAATGGACTCCCGCGCCGGTGTACCAATCCCAGCTCGCGGTAAAGCTTGCGTCCTTGCAAGGGGACCAATTTGAGCGTTCCGGCGGCCACCTCGGCTTGCGCAAAAGCTTCCGGAAGTAAAGAGATCCCAATCCCGGCGGCAACATATTTCTTGATGATTTCGACGCTCGCCAGCTCCATCGAAATCTGCAAGGTCTTTTTGTAGGGCCGCAACAGGTCTTCGATCATCTTGCGAGTCCTTCCGGTTTTGGGCAGTAGTAACGGGTAAAAGGAAATATCCGCGGGTGTGATTTCATCTTTTTCAACCAAGGGATGATCGGAAGGCAACAAAACTTTGAGCTCCGCCGAGAAGATGGGGATGACCTCCAAGCCTTTTATGTTGCGGGGCAAGGAAACGATGCCGATCTCCAGGTTTCCCTCTTGAATTTTTTCCACGATTTTGTGGCTGAAGTTCCTGTAGATGTTCACCTGCACCAGTGGGTAGAGCCGCCGAAAACCCGCCAGGGCGTTGGGCAAGACATAGAGACAGGTAGCGTCATTCGTTCCTATGCGCAGGCTGCCACGGGGATTCTCCTTAATCTGAGTAATAGCTTCCAGTGCCTCGGTGCGGAGAGCCAGCAATTCTTCCGCATAACGGCGAAGCGTGGCGCCGGCCTGCGTGAGCCTTACGGCTTTGAAATCGCGGTCGAAAAGCTTTCCCCCGAATTCCTTCTCCAGCCGCTGAATCTGCTGGCTGAGCGTGGGCTGGGTTCGATAGAGGATGGAAGCGGCGCGCGAGAAGTTCCTCACTTTGGCAACCTCGAGGAAGCCCTCGAGGTAGTCAAAACTCATCCGATGTCGGGCCCGCGTTTGTCTCAGCATGCACATGACTCCGTTTATCTCGAGGAGTGAGTCTCCACTGGGGAATTCCCGCGCTGATTTGATTGATACCCATCGCCCGCCGCAAGCAGCCTGAAATGCAGCTGTCCGCCTGCCGTAGCCTGAAGCCCTGCGGGGCACCCCCATCACACAAGTTACGCTTGGGTTTGTGAACAAGGCATAAAGAACCGATAAGGATTTTGGAAATTCATATAAATTTTTCTTTGCGCGGGAATAGATAAAAGGGGTGGATCAATCATCACTTTCTCTATCTTATCACCGATCCCCTTCGACTCACGGGCGGTGGCTTCATATAAGAAATTCGCGAGGTTTCTTCATGTCTTCCTCATGAAGAACTTATGCTTTCTTTATTGAGGAGGAGGCAGATTTGAAGAGAGCCAAGTTGGCGGGAAGATATGCCTGCGCTAGCCAGAGCACAGGTGCTTTACGAGAGGGACGGCGTCTCCGTCCGGCGATGCACCGCCTCTTACCATGCAGGCGGACCTACCAGCCCGGCAGGTTTTGAGGTTCTGCCGAAAAGAGGGTCGCTCACGTGGATTTCAGGATTCTAGTCGTAGACGATGACGTTCAAATCCGCCGCGTCCTGCGCGCCACACTCACTGCCGCAAGGTACGAGGTCGATACAGCCTCCTGCGGCGAGGAGGCCTTGGAGATGATGAAGGACCGGCAATACCACCTGGTCCTTCTGGATTTGAGCATGCCCGGGGTGGGCGGGCTGGAACTGTGCCGCACCCTTCGCTCCACCTCCGAGGCAGAAATTATTATTATCAGTGTCAGGGGTACCGAGAAAGATGTCGTTGCGGGCCTGGATGCCGGCGCCGACGATTATGTCACCAAACCCTTTCGCATGCCGGAACTGCTCGCAAGAATTCGCTCGGCGCTCCGTAGGAATGTGGCTTCTCTGGAATCGGGCCCGCATAAGCTCACCCTGGAAACCGTCGAAATTGACTTTCGGGACCGGCGCGTCACCGTCGACGGAAAGGACGTGCGGCTTACGCCCAAGGAATTTGAAATCCTGCATTACCTTGCCAATCATCCCGATAAGCCCGTCCCCCACCGGGAAATCCTGAGCGCGGTGTGGGGACCGGAGCACAGCGAACATCACGAGTACCTCCGGGCTTTCATCAAACAACTCCGCAAGAAGATCGAGCCTGAACCCGCCCACCCCAAATACCTGATCACCGAACCTTGGGTCGGTTATAAGCTGCGATTAAGCTGATCGCGGAGCCACCAATCCCCTCACTCCCTATAAAACCTCCCTTTGGATGACGCAGAGAGGGGGAGGAATTGCCGCCGCGCTGTCATCTTTCGCACCTGCGGGCGCAGTCTCACATTTACTTTTGGGATGGCGTGTGATAATTATGCGCCGATTGGCGGGAGACTATGCATCCTCATATTGTTGACTACGCGATTATCGCCATCTATTTCGTCTTCGTATTGGGAATCGGGTTCGCGCTGCGCGGGCGGATGAAAACCAGCGACGATTTTTTCCTCTCGGGGCGCTCGATTCCGGGCTGGATCACCGGCTTGGCGTTCATGTCCGCGAACCTCGGCGCCCTGGAAGTGATGGGCCACGCCGCCAATGCCGCCAAGTACGGCATGTACGTTAACCACTTTTACTGGCTGGCGGCCATGCCGGCCATGTGTTTTGTCGGCGTCTTCATGATGCCGTTCTATTACGGCAGCAAAGTGCGCAGTGTGCCGGAATTCCTCCGCAAGCGCTACGACGAAAAGACCCGCACCTTGAACGCCCTTTGCTTCGCTTTCATGACCCTGCTGGTTTCGGGTGTGGACCTCTACGCCATGGCGATTCTCTTCGAGCGCCTGCTCTCCTGGCCGTTTTGGGCGAGCGTCATCGCCTCGGCGGTGGTGGTGGCCATTTACATTTATCTGGGCGGCCTCACCTCTTCGATTTACAACGAGGTCTTGCAGTTCTTCCTCATTGTTTTCGGATTCCTTCCCCTGGCTATTCTGGGTCTGAAAGCCGTGGGAGGATTCGCCGGACTCAGCACGCGACTCCCCAACTCGGGTTACGCGCATACCTGGGCGAACATCTGGCACGCTTCCGACAATCCCATGGGGGTTAATTGGTTTGGAACCATCTTCGGTTTGGGCTTTGTGCTGTCGTTCGGCTACTGGTGCACGGATTTCTTGGTAATCCAGCGGGGCTTGGCGGCCAAAGACATGCCCGCGGCACAGCGCACTCCCCTGATCGCCGCGGTTCCGAAAATGTTTTTCCCTCTGCTGGTGGTGCTACCGGGATTGGTGGCGATTTCCCTCGATCCCACGACTAAGCTGCTGATGGGCGGCCGGTACGATAATGCCTTGCCCGCTATGCTGGGCCGGTTCTATCCCTCGGGTCTGCTCGGCGTCGGCTTGACGGCGCTCATGGCCAGCTTCATGTCGGGGATGGCGGGCAATGTGACCGCATTCAATACGGTCTGGACGTTCGACATTTACCAGACTCATATCAACCCCGGTAAGGAAGACCTTCACTATCTCACCATGGGCCGCCTGGCCACAGTGTTTGCGGTTATCGTGGGCATCGGCACCGCTTTCATTGTTTTGCGCTTCAATAACCTGATGGATTACCTCCAGCTTCTCTTCGCGTTTTTCAACGCGCCGCTTTTCGGCACGTTCCTGCTGGGAATGTTTTGGAAGCGCACCAGTGCACATTCGGGGTTTTGGGGATTGCTGTGCGGCATTCTGGCCGCCGCCGCTCACTACACGCTTTATCACTTTCACTACATCCACTATCCCAGCGACATGGCGGCAAACTTCTACCAAGCCATTTGGGCTTTTACGGTCTGCTTCTGTGTCACAGTGGTGGTAACCTTCTTTACTGAACCACGCAAGGAAGTGGAGCTGGTGGGCTTGGTCTACTCCCTCACCCCGAAGCCCAAGACTTCACACCTTCCCTGGTATCAACGGCCGGGAATTCTGGCGATTGGAATTCTGGCCCTTTGCGCGGTATTGAATATCATCTTCTGGTAGGGGCGAGCGGCGCTCGCCCACGGGCCGAACCCCGTTCGGCCCTACAGATTTGAATATCATTTTCTGGTAGGTGACGATGGGACTGGATATTCGTTTGCCGATTGGAATCATCTTCACGATTTACGGGCTCATCCTGGTAATTTACGGGGCGGTTGCCGACCCTTCCATCTTTCAGGAGAAATCCCTGGGAGTGAATATCGATATCTGGTGGGGACTGGCGATGATGGTTTTTGGGGTCTTCATGGGAGCGTTGGCGTTTCGGGCCTCGCGGCGTAGTGAGCCATGACGGAGCTCCGCTGGAATCCCACGCTTCTGGAATGGGTTTCAACCGCCTCCCATCGCCAGGGGCGTCCCCAGATGCCCAAGGATTGGTGCCCCTTTTGCCCAGGCTCGGGGCGCGTGCCCGACCATTACGACGTCCTGATTTACCCCAACGATTTTCCGGCCTTCACCATCCCTCCGCCGCCGCCGGCGATCCAAGCCGATGATTTTTACAAGGTCCGGCCTTCCCTCGGCAAGTGCGACGTGGTGCTTTACAGCCCTGAGCATCGAACTTCCTTGCCGCAGCTTCCGGTTGATCACCTCGTCAAACTGGTGCGCCTGTGGCGAAGCCGGTTCCTGGAGCTCAAAGCTACCCCGGGAATACGCTATGTCCTGATTTTTGAGAACAAGGGCGCGGTGATCGGCGTCACCATGCCGCATCCGCACGGGCAGATCTACTCGTTCCCGTTCATCCCGCCGCGCCTGGAGAAAGAGTTGTCCGCCGCCCGCGCTCACCAGCGCCGGCAGGGACGCTGCTTGTACTGCGACATTCTGAAGAAGGAACGCCGGGACGGCAGGCGCATCATCGCGGAGAACGATGCTTTCACCGCGCTCATTCCTTTTTACGCCCGCTGGCCGTTTGAGATTCATATCTTTTCGCGCCGCCACCTGGGGACGCTGGAGGCTTTCCGGCCTTCGGAGGAACGGGCGCTGGCGGAAATCCTGAAATGGGTTACCTTAAAGTATGACAACCTCTATCATATGTCTTTCCCGTATATGATGCTGTTCCACCAGGCGCCCACGCGCGGGCAGTTTCCCTATTTCCATTTCCACATTGAGTTCTATCCACCCCACCGCAGCAAGGAAAAACTCAAGTATGTGGCAGGGGTGGAGTCCGGCGCGGGAACCTTTTTGAACGATTCGCTGGCGGAAGAAAAAGCAGCGGAACTGTGCGCGGTCCCGCCCCGGCGACGGGAAGAGTTGGCAGAAGGCAGTAGGCAGTAGGCAGTAGGCAGAAGACAGAAGACGGGAGACACAGGGGTAGCAGCCTGCTGCCAGAAGCGATAGGAAGTTTGTGGTCGCAAATTTCGACCGCATTCACAGGTAGGAGGCACGGTGATGGACAACGAATTGGCCAAGCGGATTGTCGACAAAGCCAGGAGCATACTCCTTAAACCAAAGACCACCTATGCGTGGGAAGAGATAGTTAATGGCGTTAAAGTGATGCGCCAAGACAACTCCGTACGAAAAATGTTCGCGGTCGGCGCGAACACGTGGAGGGGTTTCCGCAGACGAGATAAGGAAGGAATAGGGCCATCGCGTCTCTTCATAGGTTATTTCACCCAACAGAAGAATCGACTTTTGGAGGAGCTGAATGAGGTAACAGACTCGGATAAGCTGGACGCCATTGAGGATAGGATTTGTAAGGAGCTGAGATGTGCCTTCGACAACACCAAAAACTTCAGCCAAGAACAGTTGAGGCCATATAACAAATTGAGGAAGCCGGTGGACATCTACATCGAACACCTCGTCTGCATGGCTAGAGAGCATGACCAAGGACGCGCTGCACTCGTGCCCCTCTTGTTCCTTCCCCTGGATAGTCAGATGTTCAAAAGCGAGCGGCCAAACCCGGAGATCTTTACTATCACAGAGCTGAAGGAATTCGGTTTAAGTAGGCGATCCACATTTGCCTCGGTCGAAACTAGGGAAACATATTGCGGATTGCAGGCCAAACTGAAAGATAAGGCGAATGTCGTGAAGGGCTTCCACCGGATCTATTTCGATCTGATTTGGGGGAACCGATGGAAAAACTGGGGATGTAACCTATTCGAAACGAATCCATTCAAAAAGGCAGGGAAATCGCAAGTGTCTTGTACGGCGTTTGGATGACCGTGTTATGTCACGAAGAACAATTGGGGAATAGCGGCGCCTTCCGCCTTCTGCCTTCTGCTTTCTATACTCCTGGAGAATTAATTGATGATTGAGCAAACATTCCAACAAGTTTTCGGTTCGGCGCCGGAGGTTGTCGTGCGCGCTCCGGGCCGCGTGAATTTGATTGGCGAGCACACGGATTACAACGACGGCTTCGTGCTTCCAGCGGCCATCGACCGGGCGATTACCTATGCTGGGCGCCGCCGCGCTGACCGCCGCGTGCGCGTTTACTCAGATGACTTCAAAGCTTCCGTTGAATTTGACCTGGACGACATTCAAAAGGATCGCGAGCACACCTGGAGCAATTTCTTGCGTGGCGTGTCGAAATTCCTGGAAGGCGATGGCTATCGCCTTACCGGCGCCGACATTGCCTTTGGAGGCGACGTCCCGCGCGAGGCAGGCTTGAGTTCTTCCGCGGCGGTGGAGGTGGGCGCGACGGCTCTTTGGAATAAACTCCTGGTTTTGGGGCTCGATCCGGTCTACGTGGTCAAACTCTCGCGGCGCACGGAAAACGAATTTGTCGGGGTGCCCTGTGGAATCATGGATCAGTTCATTTCAGCGCTCGGCCGCCGGGACCACGCGCTCTTTCTCGACTGTCGCGACCTCACCTATCGCCACGTGCCGCTGCGGAGCGACGTGAAGATTGTCGTCTGCAACTCAGGGGTGAAGCGCGCCCTGGCGCAATCGGAGTACGAAGTCAGGCTGAAGCAGTGCCGCGAGGCGGTGGCCAAGATCGCCGCCATCACCGGCCGCGCGGTGAAGTCGCTCCGTGACGTGCAACTTTCCGATCTCGAAGCCGCGCGGGGGGCGATGGACAACCTGCTCTGGCGGCGCGCCCATCACGTGGTCTCGGAAAACCAGCGTACGCTCGAGGCCGTCAAGGTTCTCCAGGCTGGCGACCTGGAGCGATTCGGTGAATTGATGAATCAATCCCATGAAAGCTTGCGGGATGATTATGAGGTCAGTTCCAAAGAGCTCGACCAACTGGTGGAGCTAGCGCGCCGGCAGCCCGGAGTCTTGGGGGCCCGCATGACGGGAGCGGGATTCGGCGGTTGCACGGTGAACCTGGTGCGCGACGGCGCCGCAGAAGGTTTTGCGCAAGCGGTGGCTAAGAGTTATGAAGCGGCGCTCGGCCTCAAAGCCGAGATTTACGTCTGCCGGGCATCGGATGGCGCGCTGGTCTCCGCCTGAGCTCTCGTTGCACCCAACAACCCACGTGATCCCTCACCCAGCCTCCTATATCGCCCAACCTCTTCCCACATACGATGGTTGTTGATCGTAACCTGGGAATTGCCCCCGCTCTTGTGCTCCTTCGGTGGGGCATGTGGTACGAGAGCAGGTGGCGGACCTTCCACGATATAGAAAATCAAACTAACCAGGAAGAATATAAGCAAGGCAATGAGCAGGAATCGGGCGACCGGTCCCATCTCTGCTTCCACAAAGGGGACCGGTGACCGGGGTTTGCTTCGGCGCGCCAGGTACCAGGGGAAAATGACGACAAGCAGCAGCATCGAGCCGAGCGCCCAGCGCAAGGGCCGGGGGATGCCGCGCCGAAGCGCATCGAAGAACACCCAAAGGCCGACAAGAACCGGCACGGTTTGAATTACCAACGGCGCCTTTTGCTCTCCCCAGAGTGAGAGGAAGGTTTGCCCGAGAATGAGGCCGATGGTCAGGACAACAAAGAAGATCCGCCAGGGGTAACGCACCGGCTCCGGCCTGGATTCGGTGCCTGGCGCGGCCGCCGCAGGCATCGCCGCCTCTCGCGGCCGGCCGATCTCAGCCGGATCAATAGTGTGCTTGCACGCTACGCAAACTCGGCACGATGGGGCAAGCAACTGGCCGCACGCCGGACATTGAAACGGCTCGCTAGGGAAATCCGCAACGGAAGCCGAGGAATCCGCGGTCTCGGCATTGGGTGTGCGCTGATAGGTCTTTTCATCCATAAGAGCAGTGGCTAGTGGCTAGTGGTTAGTACTACTACGTTAAGTTATTGACCTCCCGCAGGAGAGGTGCTAAGCTCCGGTCCATGACCGAGAGCGAAATCGAGAAATGTCGAAAGCGCTTGGAACAATTCTTGGCCGACCTGCTGGAACCGCTGGGGCGCCGCGAGCGACGCCACTGGAGTGCGGTGTACATCCGCGGCCTCTTGTTGGACGGCGAACGCAAATCGATCGAGCCCCTGGCGGGGCGTCTGCCCGAGGGAAACGTGCAGGCGATGCAGCAGTTGATCGGACAAAGCCCCTGGCCTTGGGTTGCGGTTTGGCAACGGTTGGCGCAACGGATGACGGCCGAACTGACGCCCGATCCGGTCTGGGTCGTCGACGACACGGGTTTTCCCCAGCAGGGTCACCACTCGGTGGGAGTGGCGCGGCAATATTCGGGCACGCTGGGCAAGACCGCCAATTGCCAGGTGGCGGTGAGCCTGCAGCAGGTGGGAGCAGAAGCCCGCACCCTCCTGAACTGGCGGCTCTACTTGCCGGAAAGCTGGGCGCAGGACCCGCCGCGGCGCGCCGCCGCCGGCATCCCCGCCGCGGTGAAGTTCCAGACCAAGTGGCAACTGGCGCTGGAATTGATCGACGAGGCGCGGGCGTGGGGTTTGCGGTGCGGGGTGGTGTGGGGGGACGCCAGCTACGGGGAAGTCACGGAATTTCGCCAGGGGCTGGAGACTCGCCAACTTCCTTATGCGCTGGGCATTCCTTCCACCGTGAGGGTGTGGAGGAAACCGCCCCGCCGGCGGAAAGCGCGGGGGCGAGGACGTCGGCCGGCGGTTTACCATTACGGCGAACAGCGGCCATGCGCCGTGCGGGAAGGGGCGGAGCAGGCCCGGGGGTGGAAGCAGGTGCGCTGGCGCGCAGGGACGAAAGGCTGGCTGGAATCGCGCTTCTACGCTGGTCGCGTCCAGCCCGCGCACGGCTTCGACGAAGGCGACCCGCCCCACCCGGAGGTCTGGCTGCTGGTGGAATGGCCGCCCGGCGAGAAAGAGCCCACGAACTATGCTCTCTGCGACCTGCCGGGAAACTATACGCTGCGACGGCTGGTGCGCATCGTCAAAAGCCGCTGGAAGATCGAACAGGTTTATCAGCAACTCAAGGAGGAATTGGGGCTGGATCACTACGAAGGCCGCAGTTGGAGGGGCTGGCACCATCACGTCACTCTGGTCATGTTGGCGCATGCCTTCCTGACCTTGGAGATGTTGCGGAGCAAAAAAAACTTCTGGGTGGACCCTGCCACAGACGCGCCGTGAGATCCAACGCCTGTTGTTTACCTGGAGCGGAGCGTGCGCGTATTGTGGCTGCGTAATTCGCAAACGAAACCGTCCATCTTAACTTAACGTAGTAGTACTAGTGGTTAGTGGCTAGTGGCTTGCAAAAAGAGGACACCGCATCGTGATCATCCGCTAACCACTAACCACTAACCACTAACCACTGACCACTAGCCACTGTTTTTATGCGAATTCTCTTTATCGGTGACATCTTTGGGCATCCCGGCCGGCGAATCGTAAAAGAAACTCTGCCGCTTCTCCGGAAAGAGTTGCAACCCGACCTCGTCCTGGCCAACGCCGAGAACGCCGCGGCCGGTTTTGGGATTACTCCTCCCCTGGTGGAAGAGTTGCTCGACCTGGACATCGCTGTCTTAACTTCCGGCAATCACATTTGGGACAAAAAAGAGATTTACCCCTATCTCCGCGACCAGATTAACAGCCGTTTGTTGCGGCCTGCCAACTATCCCGCGGACGCTCCCGGCCATGGCCTTTTCGTAGGGAAGACCCCAGCAGGGATTGGCTATGCCATCATCAATTTGCAAGGGCGGGTTTTTATGCCGGCGATTGATTGCCCATTTCGCAAGGCGGATGCGCTTCTTGGCAGCATTCCCGAGGACGTAAAGGTCCGCATCGTGGATATGCACGCCGAGGCGACCTCCGAAAAGCAAGCCATGGGTTGGTATCTTGATGGACGTGTGACGGCTGTCCTGGGAACCCACACACATGTTCCCACCGCCGACGAAACGGTGCTTCCCCAAGGCACCGCTTACATCACTGACCTCGGCATGACCGGTCCTTACGAATCCGTCATCGGTATGGAGCGGCAGGCCGTTATCCAAAAATTCCTGGATCAATTACCGACACGCTTTGAAGTTGCCAAAGGTGACGTTCGGCTCTCCGCCGCGCTCCTCGAAGCTGACCCTGAAACCGGCCGAGCACTCTCTATTCAAAGAATTCTGCGGAACTGATCTTCTTGATTGGCCGCGGGAACACCTTTATCAACATCCAATTCTTGACAATGGTTACGGAGCGCCGCCTAGACGTTTGGGTACGGCTTGCCGCTCCCTTGGTTCGGGCGCGCGACAAAAATCCAGAGGGTACGGCAAGCCGGACCCCTACGTCCAGACAGAGCCGTTGCCGAATTGTCAAAAGACAGGGTATACGCGAAAATAATTGTCCATGATTCCGGATAGCACTATAAAGCAACGCGCCCTAGAGGTCGGCTTCGACCTGGCGGGGATTGCGCCGCCCTCAGCCCTTAAGGATTTGCAGTTTCTGCCGGAGTGGATTAAGAAGGGATTCGGCGGCGAGATGCATTACCTTGCTGACCCTCGCCGAGAAGATCCGCGGCGAGTCCTGCCTTCAGTAAAATCCATTGTCTGCGTGGGATTGATTTACAACACTCCCCACCCTTATTCCACGAACATCACTGACCCAATCGAGGGAGAAAAGGGTTCGAGTTCTCGTGGCGCCCCGCCAGCGGATGTCCGTCCGCGCGGGTGGATTTCGCGTTACGCGTGGGGAAAGGACTATCACGCGGTCATGCGCAATAAGCTGGAACAATTGCGGATGGTGATCGAGAAATCGGAGTCAGGGGTCGAGACACGTATCTATGTGGATACAGGGCCGATCGTGGAGCGCGCGTTTGCTAGACTCTCAGGCGTGGGGTGGACGGGCAAGAACACATGCCTCATTAATGAACAGAAGGGATCCTGGTTCTTTCTGGGCGTCATTCTTACCAATCTGGAATTGCGATTGGACCTTCCCTCACCCGATCGATGCGGTTCCTGTACACGCTGCCTGGAAGCTTGCCCGACGGGAGCGCTGACTGAACCCTATGTGATGGACGCGTCACGTTGCATTTCCTATTTCAACATTGAACTTCGGGGGGCCATCCCGGAGGAATTTCGGACGGCGATCGGCAGAAATGTCTTCGGTTGCGATATTTGCCAGGATGTTTGTCCTTGGAATATGCGCCCGTTGCCCGTGGTCAGCGGTCTGTTGCATGACGATGCCGCGCGCGATGAGCACTCAGGCTCGGGTTCGGCGCAGAGGCATGCGGCCACAACGGCCCTTCCGGATTTTCAGCCGATGCAAGTCGAAGTCGAGCCGCCGCTTTCACAGCCGGCCGCCGATCATGAACCAAATTCTCGTCCCCTTCCCACAGAATCGTTTTCGCTATTCAATCCCCCTTTGGAAGCTCTGGCATCCGTAACGGAAGAAGACTTTCGGAAACTCTTCGCGCGTTCTCCGATCAAGCGCGTCAAATACCAAGGGTGGCTGAGGAATCTGTGCGTGGCAATAGGGAATTCACGCGACCGCCGCTTCCTGGCCTGGCTGGAAGATGCGGCGCGGCATCCGGATGCCATCGTACGCGAACATGCGATATGGGCGCTGAAGCAATTGCAAACGGCGGAATAGCTGTTACGCGGCCGCAGGCCGTACCACTAAGCGAGTGGCCTGGCCCCTGGGTGAGACTAATCCAAAGGGATGCGGTTCTTATTCTGGCCAAGCCATTGCTCAAAGGTTTGCAGCGAAGGGTTCAAACTCCGGGCAAGTTCGATATTGCGGGCACCACAATAGTAATCGTTGAAGTCACGCTTGAACTGGAACATGTTGCCCAGGTCTTCGGCGCCAGGGAACCCGAAGCTGCGGTACACCTCCGGCGGCACGGCGTTGTAACCCACTTCCTGGCCCAACGCCTTGCTGAACCCCGCGGCCATCTCAGAACCGGTCAAGTGTTCGCCGGCGATGCCGACGGTCTTGCCGATGAATTCCCGACCCTTCTTGAAAATGCCGTAGGCGCACCGGCCGATGTCCTCGGCGGCGATGCCCGGGAGCTTCTTGTCGTCCATGGGAAGCGTGATCGCCAGCTTTCCATCTGGTCCCTTCTTGGGGCCCATGCCAAAGTAGATGAAGTTGTCCCAATAAAACGAAGTCAAGAGAAACGTGGTCGGGACGCCAAGGTCGGTGAAGAAATGGTTTGCCTCGCCCTTGGCGTCAATGTGGGGCACCTTGTATTTGCCCTTCAGAGTGGGCATGCGGTTGTCACTGAGAGGAACCCAGCGTCGACTGTCTTCCAGCGTGGACCAAATAACGTGCTGCACGCCTGCGTGCTTCGCCGCCTCGGCCATAGCGGCAGCATTGGCCAATTCCGTCTCGGGCGAAAAATGGGCCCAGAAGAAGGTGACGAAAAAGGCCCCGTAAGCCCCTTGGAACGCGCGCTTCAGGCTAGCGACGTCGTCTAAGTCTGCCGCCACCACCTCGGCGCCCCGCTTGGCCAACTCTTTCGCCTTATCGGAGTGGGGATCGCGTGTGAGCACACGCGCCACAAAATCGCCAGCCGGATCGCTCAGGATGGCGCGCGCCATACCGCCGCCCTGCGCTCCGGTGGCGCCTACAACAGCAATGATCTTCTTTTCCGCCATGTGATTTTCCTCTTTGAGCGGGCTGGCGAGATGCGGCGCCACCTCGGATTTTGCGTGGGCGACTTTCGGCGCCCATAACAAAATCTCTACGTCAGCACCCTCGCTTCGCTGACCTGCACTTTCGAGAAGGCGCCGAAGTCCCGCTTCGCACGTTTACTTTACGGAGTGAAATCGCTTTTCGATCTCCGGCCAGTTCACCACATTCCACCACGCGGCAAGGTACTCATTCCGTCGATTCTGATACTTCAGGTAGTAGGCGTGCTCCCAAACATCGACGCCCATGACCGGAAATTTCCCTTCCATGACCGGGCTGTCCTGGTTGGCGGTCGAATAGATGTCGAGCTTGCCGCCGTGGGCGACAAGCCATGCCCATCCTGAGCCAAAGCGGCCCATGGCAGCGGCGGAGAGTTTCTCTTTGAAGGTGTCGAAGCTTCCAAAGGTGCTGTTGATGGCCGCGGCGAGCGTGCCGCTGGGGTGGCCACCGGCGTGGGGGCCCATAATTTGCCAGAACATGGAATGGTTGATGTGCCCGCCGGCGTTATTGCGGACAGCGGTCCGGATTGATTCGGGGACAATCGCGCAGTTATTGGCGAGCAATTCCTCGAGACTCTTGTTCGCCAGTGCGGGTGCGGATTCCAGGGCTTTATTCAGGTTGGTTACATAGGCGTTGTGGTGTTTCTCCCGGTGGATTTCCATCGTCATCTTATCGATGTAAGGCTCCAAGGCATCGGGAGCATACGGTAGGGCAGGTAACGTGAACGGCATAACTCCTCCTCTTGTTCTGAAAGTATCGAAGGTACGCCACCGCATCTTCCCTTGGGAAGAGAAACCCCCGCTGGTGGGCGGCGCTGCCTTCGGCAAAGTTTGGAATGTCTCTCAATACAGCCCGAACGGTGTAGTCTTGAAATACCAGAGTAAACCATGCGCACGGGCCTGTCAAATTCTCTGCAATTGCAGAATCCTCTGGGGGGTAAGCCCGATTTCGTGCATAATCGCGGGAATCGTGGCCAACTCAATTTTTCAAATATTGTCTGACTTCTTTGCGCGCTACGGGTACTGGGTAGTCTTCTTCGGCGTGATGTTGGAAAACATTGGCGTCCCTATACCCGGTGAGACAGTGCTTCTGTTTGCCGGCTTCCTCGCCTACCAGGGTAATATCCACATTCTGCCGGCAATTCTCACCGCCATTGCGGGGGCCACAATAGGCGCCAGTTTGGGCTATTTGCTTGGCCGCTATGGTGGCACTTCCGTCGTCAACCGTTTTCTCAGGGTTTTCCCCGGCGTTGCGAAGCGGTACGATAATGCCCAAAAGATGTTTCTCAAGTACGGTCATTGGGCAGTGTTTGCGGCACGTTTCATAACGGGCTTGCGCGTCTTTGCGGGAATTTTGGCCGGCACTTTGCGCATGCCTTTTTCCACCTTTCTGTCTTTTAGTTTCGCGGGGGCAGCTTGCTGGGCCGTGGTGATCGGTTACGTAGGTTTTCTGTTTGGGAGTAACTGGGACAAGTTGGTCAGCGTCATGGGCCGGATGGACCGCCTTGCTCTAGCCATCATTGCAGGCTGCCTGGCGGTGCTGATTCTGCTTCATCTGTTTTGGCGAAGGAAGTCCTCATGAGGCACGGTGGCCTATTAGTTTCCTAATCTCTTTAGATCGTCCTTCGCAGCTTTGAAGGTAGGTTTGAGCCGCAGGGCTGTCTGAATTTCCGCGCGCGCTTCGCCCTTACGGCCTTCTCTCTCGAACACCAGCCCTAACAAACGGTGCGCCTCGGCATTATCGGGCTCCTCGCCCTCCGGATCCTGCGAAAGATATTTCTTCGCGTAGCCCTCGGCTCTCGGAAACTCCTTGCCGATTTCCAATAAGGCCTGGGCAGCTTCATAAAATGGGCGCAAGTCATCCGGGACGTTTTTTTCCGCGGTCGCGAGGGTCTGCTCAAGATCGCCCCACCGTTCCTGGAGGGCAAAAACTCGGGCGAGGATCCGGTGCGCCCCAATTTGGTTTGGGTCGAGCAGCAAAGCGTATTGAGCGTGCTTCGTGGCCTCATCATATTTTGCATGAGGAAGTTGACTGTAAAATCTCGCAATCGCCGTTAGCGCTCCATAATTCTTGGGGTTGGCTTGCACGGCTTTCAAAAAGTATGCTTCGACTTGGGCCGGATTCTTTTCCAGCTCCGCGAGCTTTGCGTGGGCCAGGTAACCTTCACTGGCATTGAGAAGTGTTATTTTTTCTGCCAAGGCGCGCGCTTCGTCCTTGTTTCCACCCATCAGAGGGGGCGCCTGAAACTTAAACTGCATCATGGAATCCAACGCGTCCAGGTTCCGGGAATCGAGTTCTATGGCGATTTGCACTTCATTCCGGAACTTAACCGCCAGCAATCCCGCTGAAAAAATGCTGGCCCGAGCAGCCATCTGTCCAAAAACCTGGCCCAACTTCAGGTGATAGTCTGAGTTCTTGATGTCGAGGTCGACCGCGTGCTGGGCAAGCGGAAGCGCTCCGTCGAAATCCTTAAACGACATTTTCACTTCCGCCAGCAGGTAGCACCCCCTGGGGTCTTGGGGATGGGCTTTGACTTGAGGCTCAAGAATGGCGCGAGCTCTCTTCCAGTGACCTGAGAGGATTAGAGCTTCCGCGTCCGCGCCCTGGTTGTCGGGGATAAAATCGCGGGCAAGACCCTGCCAAACTGGTACTGGCCAGAGGATTATGGCTGCCAAAACCCCAGCGGCGAATTTGCGCAACATTGTCGCCCGGTCCTTTGAATTTGATCGCAAGGAAACTGAAGAGACCTGCTTATTGCGCAGCAAGCCAAGCCTCCCTTATGGCCACTTGTTGAGGCGTCGCCGAAGGCAAAGGGACGATGGAATATTGGGTACGCATGGGTGGGTCAAGTGTCACTGTAAGTCTTTCACGGCGTCCGTGGCGTTCCACGGTGATCGGGACACTGGCGCCCACCGGATAGCGTTTGAGGCGGGTCGCAAGATCCTCAACCGTCAGCGCTTGATCGTCGACATCGACCAGCAAGTCATCGCGGCTGAGTCCGGCCCGATCCGCCGCACTGCCGGGAAGAATCGAAAGGATTCGCATCCCCCGGGTTTCGGCTTGAGCCATAACCCCCAAGGATGGGGCGGCGTCAGGGGCCGTCTCAACGCGGAGCTGAAGGCCCCCCAACGCCAGAGTCTGCTGATAGGGGAGGGCCTCGGTCCCGCTGACGTAACGCCCGAAGAATCGTGCGAAGTCTGAACCGGTGACGGAATTCAGCGCCTCCACCACATCCTTTTCCTCAAAGCCCCGGCCCGGTCCATAGTAGCTCGTGGCGGGAGCCTGGTAGAACTGGTCGTACATAAACCGCATCGCGTCCAGCAAGGACTTGTGTCCTTGGGTGCGCGAGCGTATTTCTAAATCCAGCAACATTCCCAGAAGCGCGCCTTTGTTATAGTACGAAATTGTGGTGTTGGCGAAATTCGTTTCCTGCATCTGGGGTGAACGGTCGAAGAACCAGGCACTAAAACTGGACGATTCCGCCGACATCAGTTTTCTTGCGGGTTCTCTCTCCAGCGTGTAAATCTCATTCGCCAGGTGGTTCAGAAACTGCTCGCGCGTCCAGAGTCCGGATTGGAGGAGGAAGAGGTAACTGTAGTAAGTCGTGATGCCCTCGGCGAACCAGAGAGAGCGTGAGTAATTCTCGCGGGTGTAATCAAACGGTCCCAAGGCTGCGGGGCGAAGGCGTTTCACGTTCCAGACGTGGAAGAATTCATGAGCCGCCGTCTCAAGCGCTTCCTGGGTGCTTTCCCGGACGCTGCCCTGAATGATAATTTGAGTCGAATTCAAATGTTCCATGCCATCTCCCATGGAGATGTCCGGCACAAAATGGAAAATGAAAAGGTAATGCTGAAAATCCGGCGAGGGCATCGCCGCCATTTCCTGGTGCACAATTTTCTTAAGCCCGGCGAGAAGACGGGATCGATCGTTATCATCATTGTTGTATGTATGCACCGCAACCTCGATGGTCTTCCCCTGTTCTTGAAACTGGTCGAGGGAGCAATCGCCGGAGATTTCCAGCGGTGTGTCCACCAGAAGATCGTAATTGGGTGCGCGAAAGGTCCTTTCTGTTGTGGACGCCGAGAATCCGCTGATGACTTTCCATTGAGCAGGCGCGTCAATTTTTAGCGTGATGGGCTCTGGCTTGTGCCCATCAACATACATGAAGACGGAGGGGCCATTCAGGTTGGCGTGCACGCTGTCAACCTGAGAGAACGACCCGGTGAGGTCATTCGCAAAGACTTGATAATGGACCTGGATGGTTCCCCCCGCCTGGCTGGCATCCACTTGCCACGTCTGCTTATCGAGTTTGATCCAGGGCAGAGGATGATCGTCCGCGCCCTCGGCAGAAAACTCCTGAACATTCTTGGCAAAATCATAAATCGCGTAGCGCCCCGGTCCCCAAGCCGGCATAACGAATTGGAGACTGGGCGTCTCCACCCGGCGGACAACGATTTCAATGTCCACTAGATGAGTCGTTGGACGATCCACCCGCACAATGTATGCAAGCTCGAGCGGCTGCGCGGTGGACCCTTGAGTTGCCCGCAACCCAATTGAGCGACCCAGCATGAGGCAGAGCAGTAACAGAAACCCGCGGAGGCACGAAGCATGTTCCGTCGCAAACGACCAGCGAGGTTCTCTTTGGCCATTCGAGGTAATATGTGGCAACAATGATGTCATTAACGTGTGATCCTTTTGCCTTGCTTGGGTCCCTGATAGGCTCGCGAGCTTTGCAGCTCCCGAAAAACTCGTCGCTCCTTTCATCGGCCAGGTTCCAACACGAGCTTGTGAACAGCCCCCTTCTCGACAGCCGCATCGCTGAACAGCATCGGGAAGCTTTGCCCGCCGTACCAAGCCGAAAACTGGTCGCGGTAATAGGGGCTAAAAACCTGGCCAGATTCTCCCAACGTAATGTTTTGGACGGACTGGTCCAAGTCGGAGAAATCCACTACCATGCGCATGGAAGGCCCCACACGAGAAGTCGTTTGCTTCACGGTCGTGCCCGTTCCCGCCTGCGGGAAGGGCCCTACGTCCAGCCATCGCCGCAAGAACGGCAATCCGCCACTCAAGGGATGGTGAAAGGTTAGGGGAATCGTATCACCCCATCTCCAGGCCGCGTGATTCTGGCTGTGAACCAGAGCGGGTATCTGGCGGATGCCGTCATCCAGGCTTTTCATCAGGGTCATATTGAAGTCTGAATCGCCCGGTGGGAGCCACCGCGTCAGGTTTTCGTCCAGGACGTTTTGAAGAAACATCGTGCTCAACGGCCAGCGATATCCGGAAAGGTCGTCACCTAACTTCGATTTCAGGATGCGGGTGAGCAAGGCGCGCCGGGTAACCTCCAGGACCAGCGTCGCAGTGGAATCTGTGCGCGCTTCACCGTCCCAGCCTTGCAAGACCTGGAGCGCAAACTGGGCGGCAGGACTGGAAGGGAGTTGCTTCCCGGCGGCCGCGAGGAGTTGCTTGGCCAGCCACTCATCTTCGAGGCTCAGGATATCGGTCTGAATCCGCAGCATATCCGATGAAGTGAAGGAACCTCCCTCACGGAGGAGCTGAAATATTCTTGCGGTGCGGAATGGAGCTTCCCACCTTGCTGTTATGAAATACGGATAATTGTCAGGAACAATGCGCCCGTTGGCGGTTGCGATCATCCCGCTCGGGGGATTAAACGAATGGGGAAGGTCATCGAACGGGATGAAGCCAGTCCAGTCGTAGTCGTCAGTGCTGCCGGGGACGGGGACAGCGCCATTGCCCTGTTTGCGGATGGGAACAAGTCCCGCGGCGTAGTAGCCAATGTTGCCTTCGGCATCGGCATAAACGCAGTTTTGCATCGGCACGTTGAAGTCGCGGAGGGCTGCGGTGAAGTCCTGCCAGTTGCTCGCTTGATTGATGTGGAAGAAGGGAAGCCTGACAGCGTGAGGAATGAGCAATGTCCATTGCAAGGCAAGGTCCCGGTTCCCGTCGTGGGATATCACCGGTCCATGCCGCGTGACCTTGAAGGTAAAATGGTAATCGCCTCGGCCGCGCACTTTGATGCTCTCATCACGCAGGTCCGCGTCCTCCCACTGGCCGTTATGCAGATATTTTCTGGGATCGCGGGAATCGAACTTCTCAATGTAGAGATCTTGAACGTCGGGACCCGTGTTCGTCATGCCCCAAGCGATGTGTTGATTGTGGCCAAGAAGGACGAAAGGCAGCCCCGGAAGGCTTACTCCGGTCACATCGAGTCCGGGCGCTTTGAGGTGAATCATGTACCAGACGCTGGGGATACTGTGAGCAAGATGGGGATCATTCGCCAGCAGCGGCTTGCCAGATTTCGTGTGGGATCCATTCACAACCCAGTTGTTGCTCCCGACCCCAGCCGTGGGTGATTCTTGATTGCCGATTTTCGATTGAGTCAATCGGCAATTGACAATCGACAATCGGCAATCGCCAGAGTCGAAGCCATTGAAGAACATATCTCCGCTCTTTGTTCTGGCGCCGAAGGGCGCGGAGGGCTGAACCTCAGCAACCGGCACGTCGAGCGGCGAGTGGTCAGGAAACACGTCAGAAGAAAGATCTTTCCCCAACTTGACGGCGATGTGCTCACGCATCAAATCGGTCTCCCAGGTCTGACTTAGAGACGTCGCAAGGTTCAAAGCCACGCCCACGGAATCGATCTCGCGCCATGGCTGAGGTTGGTATCGCAACAAGAGGAATTCCACGGGTAAACGGTCGCGATGGCTTTCGATAAAAGCATTGACCCCGTGAGTATACGAACCAAGAAGACGACGCTCGTCCGGGGTGAGTTCGGCGAGTGCACTTCCAGCCACCTGCGGGAGGCCCAGCGTGCGGCTTTCAATGTCCAAGCGGAGAGTGCGATCACCAAAGATTTCTGAAAGTTCCCCCTCAGCATTCCGTCGGCTCAAATCCATTTGCCATAAGCGGTCTTGCGCCGTAACGTAACCCTGCGCGAAAACGGCGTCCGCAATGGATTGGGCGCGGATGTGAGGAACACCGCGCGCGTCTCTCAGGACTTCCACCCGTGCCGAAAGCCCCGGGACGAGTATCGCGCCATCGAGGACAGGAAGGCTCGCACGCGCAAGCCAGCGAAGCCACACCCCGCCGCCCACAATTGCGAGCAGCAAGACGATAAGGACAAAAAGTGAAAGACGTTTAAGGAAACGCTTCATGGATTATCAGTCTGCCAGGCCATGCAGCGGAAGATCCCCCTCATAAGGAAAAGTGCCTTTCCCAATTCAATCTCCCGCGACATGCCGAGGCGCCTACGTGGAGCACATGCGTTGTCCTTAACCATGGCAACTCCACCAAGGACAAAAGCGCAGGTTCCCCGCCAAGTAGTTTAACAGCCACCAGGTCGTTGCAGGGTGACCTATTTATCTGTTGCTTGGGGTTAACTTACATTCCGGTATTTAAGGGATTGGATACTACTAAAGATCATCCGACGTATCAACAGGCGAAGGCAGGTTGAATTGAACACCCAAGGGCTATCACCTTAGAATTAATAAGTATGGCATACTGGAGATTCACTAACTCCGATAGCGACAGCCGAAGCGGAGGCAGAGTCGCACATTGAAGTGCCAGCGGACGATGTGTTGGTCATGAAAGCTCTTGACGGGGCGATTGGCCATGGCCGCCCTATGGCGCTTCTCCTTAACTCCCCAGCAGATCAGCTAAAGTTGAACGAAGGGATGAAGAAGGTTATTTTGTTGGCAGGCTACCTTTTGAATGCCCCGTAGACGTTTTGGGGTGGGTGGGGCAAGGGGCACAGCCCGACAGTCTTTTTGGGGCGAAAAATGGTTCTCCGTTCCCAAAAAAAACAAACCTTGATTCCCTGTTTAAGCATCAATAATGGTAGGGGTTTGATAGAGGGGTATGGCGGGATTTTGAAAAGCTGCTAGGGAGAAATATTACGTGAGAGAACGGACCGACCACCTGCCTTGATGACATAAAGCAGTGAATTCCGTCTAAGAACTCAGGGGCTTGATTTTAAGATGCCTCGGAATAATCATGGAGTGCAATGCCAGGGCAGTGGCGGGCTCTCATGACGCGTCGAGGGGAAATTATCTCGCGCGATGGCAACGAACGGTGTGACGCCCAGTCGGGCAATCGGCAAAATGATTCCACCGGTCGGCTGAAGGAGGAAGATTCTATGCGAATTGACAAAAGGTTCTTGCGGGAAAACTTAGGAGGTCTAAGTCTGACTTTGATTGGGGTTTTGACTCTAGGATTGTCATTTATGCTCTACCAGGGGCATCACCTATTTCCGGATTTTGCTCTGGCTCAAGGAAAAGGATTGGATGGAGCCGACATCGACGCCTTAGAGAGGCAGAACCAGGCGTACGAAAGGATTGCCAAGGCGGTTACGCCGGCTATTGTGGCGATACGATCCACCCAGGTTGTCAAAGTTCAACAATCGCCTTTTATGACCGATCCGTTTTTCCGGCAGTTTTTCGGGAACATGTTTCCCCAGGTTCCCCAGGAACAACGTGAGCACGCGCTGGGAAGTGGAGTGATCGTTTCGCCGGATGGGTATATTCTGACCAACAATCATGTGGTTGCCAAGGCGACGGAAATCTCCGTATCGCTTTCCGACAAACGGGCGTTTAAGGGCAAGGTCGTGGGAGCCGATCCCCAGACCGACGTTGCGGTAGTCAAGATCGACGCCACCAACTTGCCGACCGCGTCCTTGGGCGACTCTTCCGCCCTGCACGTTGGGGATATCGTGATGGCTTTCGGTAATCCTTTCGGGCTGAACTTTACCGTAACCCGAGGTGCGGTAAGCGCGTTGGGCCGATCGGAAGGGGGTATTGAAACCTTTCAGAACTTTATCCAAACCGATGCGGCCATCAATCCCGGGAACTCCGGAGGCGCCCTGGTGAACGTACACGGCCAGGTGGTCGGCATCAACACGGCGATCCTGAGCGGTGGCTCGGGCCCCGAAGGAGAAGGCAGTTTTATGGGCATCGGCTTCGCCATTCCCATCAATATGGCCAAGCATGTCATGGAGGATCTGGTCAAGACAGGTAAGGTCAGCCGCGGGTACTTGGGAATCGAGATTCGGGATCTCGATGAAGGCTTGGCGAAGCAGTTCAACGTGCCGGACACCAGTGGCGCTCTCGTCGAGGACGTGACCGCGGGCGGGCCTGCCGACAAGGCCGGACTCAAGAATGGCGATGTGGTCCGCAAGGTCGATGGCCAGACCGTTTCGGATGCCGGCCAACTGACCGCATCGGTCACGAATCTGAATCCCGGAACCGTCACGACGCTGGATATCCTTCGCGATGGGCATCCCATGACGCTCAAGGTGACGCTAGGTGAGCGACCGTCGAACCTGAGCGCGACGGCGGGCGGGCCTTCCAGCGTTCAGCAAGGCGCTCTGCGCGGCATGTCCGTGCAAAACCTCACCCCCTCGATCCGCGAGCAATTGGGTCTTCCCTCCAACGTGACCGGCGTGGTGATTAGCCAACTCGATCCGAACAGCCCGGCTGCTCAAGCCGGTTTGCAGGAAGGCGATGTGGTCGAAAGCATCAACCGGCAAGCGGTACACAACGTGGGAGACTTCGACAAACTGGCCGCTCAGGCGAAAGGCCAGACGCTGCTGCGCATCAATCGTCAGGGCAATGGCGTCTTCGTGGTCATTTCCCCGGAGGGTGGTGACGACGGCGGTCAATAACAAGATAAGGTGTTAGGGATTGGGGATTGGGGGGCAGGGGAAAGAGCAGGGTGCGGGGTCAGACGAACCCCTAATACCTAACCCCTGAGCCCTAATCCCCGCCCCTGCCCAGCAGCTTGTAAGGACCGGGAGATCGTCCCTAAGGTGAAAAGACTCTTGACGATGGTTCTGGTGGCAATCGCGGCCGGAATTCTGATTGCGGTCGTCACTCTTAGGGTTATCGAAAATCACCTCATCTACTTTCCCCCGCGCTACCCTGAGGGCTTTCCCCCGGCGCAGACATTCGAACGGGACGGTGAAGAGGTTTGGCTGCTGACCGAGGATGGCGTCAGAATCGACGCCTTCTACCGTTCGAACCCCGCATCAAAACAAGTCCTCCTCTGGTTTCACGGGAACGCGGAAAACATTGGATACGACCTTGACCATCTCAGAGCGCTCGCGAAGATCGGGGTCAACATTCTTGCCGTTGATTATCGCGGATACGGGAAAAGCGAGGGCAAACCCGATGAAGCCGGCGTTTACCGGGATGCTAACGCGGCTTACGACTATCTGATAAACCAGCGTCATTTCCGAGCCCAAGAGATCGTCATTTATGGACATTCACTGGGGGGCGCGGTGGCGGTAAACCTGGCGTCTCGGCGGCCGTGCGGACGTCTGATCGTCCAGAGTTCTTTCACCAATGCGCGGGCAATGGCACGGCGGATGCTGGTAATTCCGCTCCTCGAGTATGTAGCGAAATCCCGCTTCGACTCACTCCAGAAGATTCGTGAGGTGCACGCGCCGATTCTCGTCGTGCACGGCACGCGGGATGAGGTGGTGCCGTTTCGAATGGGCCAGCAACTCTTTGCGGCGGCCTCTGAGCCCAAGCGCTTTTACGCCATCGAAGGGGCTGGTCACAATGATCTGATGGAAGTGGGCGGTGAAGCGTACCTGACCACTCTCCAGCGGTTTATTGCTGAGTCTGCACCGCCGTAGCCGCGCCCTTTGACCAAGACCGTAGGGGCACGCCTCGTGGGTGCGCCAGATCGGGCAGGCATGGGGCCTGCCCCTACGTTGTCCGATCTCAGTGAATCAGAAATCCCGACAAGGTTATGCCCACACCCACCACCCCCATCAGGATTCCCAATTGCCAAAATTCCCGCCGCTTGGTAAGCAGGGTCAGTGACGCAATCACAATGGCGGCTTCCAGGCAGACTTCGCCGAGGTCGAAGCGGTTGGCCCGGTGGCGTTCGTGCACAATCTCGCCTTCGAGCGAACGCGCTTCCGTTTCGATCTCCTTCAGCTCCTCCTTGTAGCGGGTCACTTCCTGGGTGTACTTCCCCTTTATCTTTTCCGCCTGGGCGGGGTCTTTCACCTCAGAGACGGAAAGGAGGTCCAGGAAAATCTCATAGGTATGCTCCCGGATACTCTTAGCCTGATAATATGCCCACTGATCTGTTGCCTTACTTTGAAATAACAATTCTTCCGTGTGGGCGCGGTGCCCGAGCAGGGTGGTTGACGCCAGCACGACGGCCAGCACGGCCATCGTGAAGGTGACGGGCAAAAGTGAAGGGTCGTGCGCGGAGTGTTCGGCGTGCTCTTCCATCTCGTGGAGTTCCTCGATGCTCATGGCGCCTCGCTGGTGTTTGTGGGCCCCCGCGGCTTGGCCGGAAATGCGGTGCCGCAGGGGCTTTAGGAATTGTAGAACAAAAAAAGCTGAGACCTTCCCGGGAGATGCGGTTACGCTTTGCCTCCCGCGTCGGGTCTTGCCGGACCGCCACCCTTGGACGCTGCGGCCACCGGCCCGGGCGTACCAGCTCCCCCCGCTCCATGACACTTCTTGTATTTCTTGCCGCTCCCACAGGGACAGGGGTCGTTGCGCCCGATCTTTTCGCGCCGGATGACCTGCTGCGGTTTTTCCACCGACCCCGCGCCGATCATCTGCATTTCCCGCTGTTCGCGCCGCTTGCGCTGCTGGTATTGACGGATCATTTCCTCCTCTTCCTCGGGCGTGCGCATCAGGAAGAGGTAGCGCAAGGTTTCATCCTGCACGCGTTCATACATGGCCTCAAACATGTCGAAGGATTCGCGCTTATACTCGACCAGGGGATCGCGCTGGCTGTAGCCCCGCAGGCCGATGCCTTCCTTCAGGTGATCCATGGCCAGCAGGTGATCCTTCCACTGCGCGTCGACCACCTGCAACATGATCATGCGTTCGTGCATCCGCATGCGCTCGGCGCCCCACACCTCCTCGCGTTCATCGTAATGTTTGTGTACGAGCTCTTTGAGCTGCGCCGTGAGCTCGTCGAGACGCTTGGGATCGTACGGAAGGTCGTGTTTTTTCAGGTCGACGCCAAACCTGCCCCAGAATTCCGTGCGCAGGCCGCTGGTATTCCACTGGTCGGAGTGCTGGTCCTTGGGGCAGAACTGTTCCACCAGCCACTCCACCACACTGTCGGCCGCGCTGAGGATGAATTCCTTCTGGTCGGTCCCTTCCAGCAATTGGCGGCGCAAGCCGTAAATGGTTTCGCGCTGCTTGTTCATCACATCGTCGTATTCCAGCAGATGTTTGCGCGATTCGAAGTTCTGCGCCTCGACGGCTTTTTGCGCGGCCTCGATGCGTTTGGAAATCAGGCGCGATTCAATGGGCACGCCCTCTTCCATGCCCAGCTTGTGCATGATGTTGGATATGCGCTCGCCTGCGAAAATGCGCAGCAGGTCGTCTTCGAGTGAGAGGTAGAACCGCGAGGAACCGGGATCGCCCTGGCGGCCGGCGCGCCCGCGCAACTGGTTGTCGATGCGCCGGGCTTCATGCCGCTCGGTACCCAGGATGTGCAACCCGCTGAGGGCCACCACCTTGGCGTGCTCGATATCGGTGACGGCCTTGAAGCGGTCCACGAATTCCGCCCACCGGGTTCTCCAGTCGGCGTAGGCTTCTACGTAGGCGCCGAAGACATCCGCCCCGGAACCTTCCGGCGGCCGCTCGGGAGGCTCGGGGTTGATGCCCTCTTCGCGATACTTGTCGGGCGCCTTGCGGAATTCCTCGCGCGCCATGGTTTCCGGATTGCCGCCCAGCAGGATGTCGGTGCCGCGGCCCGCCATGTTGGTGGAAACCGTGACGGCGCCCACGCGTCCCGCTTGGGCCACGATCAGCGCTTCGCGCTCGTGCTGCTTGGCATTCAGCACGTTATGTCGGGTTTCCTTCATGCCCAGAACCTCGGCCGCGCGCGCCGGCGGGCAGCGTAGCTCTATCAGATAATCTACGATCGGTATATATTTTGCATCGGTGTTATTGGCAAGTGAAACCAGCTCGGGAAGAAGGGAATCGTCCGGGGTCGGTAGCCCATTGTAGGGGTACCCCCGCGGCGCGCGCTTCAGCACCGCCTCCAGGAATACCCGGCGCGTGCCGTTGGCGCCGGACGCCAGTGCCTGGTATCGGCTTTGGCCCAGCATTTCTTTTACCGTGGAGAGTCCCACTCCCGCGCGAATCAGCCACTCCAGGCCCGCATTGGGGGCTTGCGCCAGGCGCTCCATCCATATTTTCAGCTTGGGGCCCTCCAGGCCTGCGGCCTTGGCAAGTTCTTGCAGCCGGGCGGGCACCACGCCAGCCTTTCGAAGCGCTGCGCTCAGTCGCTCGGATTTCTCGATGGCGATACTGCCGACCAACACCGGCTGGCCGCGCAGGTGAAACTCTTTGATTTCCTCGATCACCGCGTTGAATTTCTCGCGCTCCGTGCGGTATACCACGTCGGGGAATTCGTGCCGGATCAGGGTCCGATTGGTGGGGACAATGACGATTTCCAAGTTGTATATCTTCTCGAATTCCGCCGCTTCCGTTTCCGCCGTGCCGGTCATGCCCGCCAGTTTCTTGTACATGCGGAAATAATTCTGGAACGTGACCGTGGCCAGGGTTTGATTCTCACTTTCGATCTTGACGCCTTCCTTGGCTTCAACGGCTTGGTGCAGGCCGTCGCTCCAGCGCCGGCCGGGCATCAGGCGGCCGGTGAATTCGTCGACGATGACGACTTCGCCGTCTTTCACCACGTAATCGCGATCCAGCTTGAAGAGCGTGTGAGCTTTCAGCGCCTGTTGGAAGTGATGGTTGTACTCGATGTTGGCGGGGTCATAAAGGTTTTCGATTCCCAATAACTTTTCGGCCTTGGCGATACCGGAATCGGTGGGCGTGGCCTGGCGGTGTTTCTCATCAACTTCGTAATCTTCTTTCTCGATGAGATGGGGGATGACCTTGTCCACGCGGAAATACTTGTCCGTGGCTTCATCGGAGGAGCCCGAGATGATCAGCGGGGTGCGGGCTTCGTCAATCAGGATGGAGTCCACCTCGTCCACGATCGCGTAGTGGTGGGGTCGCTGGACGTAATCCTTGAGGTCGAACTTCATGTTGTCACGCAGGTAGTCGAATCCGAACTCGTTGTTGGTGCCGTAAGTAAGGTCGCAGCCGTAGGCGGCGCGCCGTTCATCATCGTTCAGGTCGTGGACAATCACGCCCACGCTCAGTCCCAGCAGGCGGTAGATCGGCCCCATCCAGGCGGCGTCGCGCTTGGCCAGGTAATCGTTCACGGTCACCAGGTGCACGCCCTTGCCCTCGAGGGCGTTGAGGTAGCAAGGCAGCGTGGCCACCAGCGTCTTGCCTTCGCCCGTCTTCATTTCAGCGATCTTGCCTTCGTGCAGCACCATGCCGCCGATGAGTTGCACATCAAAGTGCCGCATGTTAATGGTGCGGCGCCCCGCTTCGCGGCAAACGGCAAAGGCCTCCGGAAGAATCTCGTCGAGCGTGGCCCCGTTGGCGAGGCGTTCCTTGAACTGGCGGGTGCGCAAGGGGAACTCAGCGTCTGGAAGCTTATGCATCTCGGGTTCGAGGGCGTTGATTTCCACCACCCGGTCGCTCAGACGCTTCAACTCGCGCTCGTTCTTTGTTCCAAAAACCTTACCTAAGGCGAATTGTAGATAAGTGCCCATAGTTACAGATTGCTTCCTACCGATAACCCCAATCTTCCATTGTAAGGCTCGGTGGCCAAGTTGACAAGGAAGGGGGGCGATATCCAGCTATTTCGGAAGTTTCGGTTGGGGCAGGCTTGGCGGGCGTGCTGGCAGGGCCTGTCCCGCGCTGAGGAAAGAGTGGGGCACGATGGCGGTCTAATTTCGGC
>Ga0326727_10005785_pt1 | contig 34826 bp, 26 predicted proteins | sample MB2enrmetagenome_FD_207643 | JGI IMG/M metagenome (GOLD analysis project Ga0326727, IMG submission 207643) | Lab enriched peat soil microbial communities from McLean, Ithaca, NY, United States - MB29MY | ecosystem: Environmental > Terrestrial > Soil > Wetlands > Peat | place: USA: New York...
GTTTGGAGTGCTCGGCTTGGGGGCGTTGGTCTTCTGGGTTTGCTGGTCTTTGAAGAGCCGGTGGCTACCCGTCCCCATATTCTTGGCGCTGGCCGCGGGTGCGCTCTTTGTGTGGACGCGTGTATTGCACTACTCGGATGACAACGCAAATCAACACAGGGATTCACTGATAGCGACGCTGATGAAGGCGGAGTAGATCCGTCCCGGCAATTGAAGGGCGCGCCGGAAGCTTTTCACGCGGCTTTGCCGAAGATGCAGAATAACGCCCAGCTCCCTTTCCGCATCTCTTTTCGGGGTTCCGGGTTCCCTTGTATGCTTCGAAAATGAAGACTCTCCTTCGCACGCTGCTCTATCTCGCGCTCATGGTCTGGCTGGGCGCGGAGATCTTCTTTCCCATTGTGGCCGCGGTGACCTTTTCGACGCTGCGGACGGATACCCACACCGCGGGCACGATTGTGGGCGAGTTGCTGCGGATTCTGCACGGCATGGGCCTGGTGGCGGGGCTGGTGGTGCTGGCGCTGCTGGCGCTGGCGCCCGCATGGAACATTTACAAGCCGCGTCCGGTGCTGGCGCCCATGGTGCTGGTGGTGCTGATGCTGGCATGCACTGCGTATTCGCAGTACGGCATCATTCCCGCCATGGAGCGCGACCGGATCGCCGCCGGCGGAGCCATCGATACGACCGAGAAGGCCAACCCGATGACGGCCGACTTCAACCGGCTGCACAATCGCAGCGAGCATGTCGAAGCGGCAATTCTGCTGCTGGGACTGGCGACAGTGGTGCTGGTGGCCAAAGCGGAGACGTCGCGGTTCTGAGCGCATCACAGACTCTCGCGCCGGTCTGGTGCTAGACTCCCCGGCGGAGACAGAACGGAATGCCGCCTGCCCGCGAAATCGCACCCCCCGTCTCTATCCAGGTGAACGCGCGATCCGAGATCGAGGAGCGCGTGGCGGCGGGACGCATTTTGTGGGCTGGGCCGCTGCTGCTGGTTCCAGCGCGCACTGTCCTGTGGTTAACATTCCAATGCCTGCTGGCGCTGGTGTTTCTTGCACTGCATCGCCCAGATCCCTTCCATGCGGCCGGCCAATGGTGGATCGTCTATGGCACCCTCGGCGATTGTTGCTGCCTGCTGGGCATGAAGTACTTCACGCGACGGGAAGGCATTCGACTCCGCGACCTGATCGGGCCGATACGCATGCGCTGGGGACACGATTTGTGGCTCGGGCTCGGGCTTTTGATCCTCGCCTTTCCATTGTTCTGGGCCGGCGGGCGTCTTGCGGCCTGGCTGGTTTACGGCTCCATGGCCAAAGCTCCGCTGGAGTTCATTATGCAGCGCCATTCCCTGCCCCTGTGGGCCGACGTGTACAGCCTAACGGTGTGGTGGGTCATCCAGTCTGCGACCGAAGAAATGACCTACCAGGGATATGTGCTGCCGAGGCTAGAGGCGCTGACCGGCCGAACCTGGATCGCCGTTGCGATCACCGGATTCTGGTTTGTAGCGCAGCACTTCATGATCCCATTCGTTCCCGATTGGCACTATGTCGTGTATCGGTCTGCAATGTTTCTTCCTTTTGTAACCGCCTGGATGCTGGTCTATCTGCGCATCCGCCGGCTGGCGCCGTTCATCATTGCGCATTGGCCCATGGATATTGCTGGGGCGATCATGACCGGGATTCGCTAGGGATCGGGCGTCGGGGTCAGAGATCGGAAATCAGGTCCCCGGTGGGCCGCATTCAATCCGCGTTGGAACATCTAATGCGGAGCTTCCCCAATCAAATTCAGCAGTATTCTCGGTGTACTCGCCCCAAGTCCCTGAACCCTGTTCCCTGCTCTTGTATCATCGAAGAGGCCCTGAAGCGCGTATCTCATCGTGCAGGGGCGCAGTGGGAAGCGCATGAAGACTGGGATTATCGGCCTGCCGCAGGTGGGCAAGACTTCGCTGTTCAAGATTCTGACCAAGGCCCGGCTCGAAGACCGGGGTCATTCGCGCGAGGCGCACATCGGCGTGGCGCGCGTGCCCGACGAGCGGCTGGACAAGCTCTCGGCGCTCTATTCGCCCAAGAAGACCACCTATGCCTCGGTGGAGTATGTCGACGTGGCGGCGATCGGGCAGGAGGCGCTGAAGGAGACCGCGTTTCTGGCCAGCCTGCGACAGGTGGACGCGCTGATTCACGTGCTGCGAGCCTTCGAGGATGAGTCGATTCCGCACGTGGGCCCGATCGATCCGCTGCGCGACATCAAGAACGTCGAATTCGACCTGATGGTGAGCGACCTCACGCAGATCGAGAAGCGGCTGGAGCGCGTGGAGAAGGACCTGAAGAAGATGCGCACCGCCGACCTGGAGCGGGAACACGCTCTGCTGCTGCGCTCAAAGGAGGCGCTTGAGAAGGAACAGCCGCTGCGCGAACTGGAGATGACGCCGGAAGAGAAAAAGCTCATCAAGGGCTTCATGTTCCTGTCGCAAAAGCCTATCTTGTATGCGGTTAATATCGGCGAGAGCATGACGCTGGGCGCCGATCTTGACGCGGCGGTGAGCCGGTTCAAGCTGGACGAGGTCGCCCATCGGCTGAATGCAGGCGCTACGGCCATCTGCGGCAAGGTGGAGGCGGAGTTGGCGGAGATGGACGATGAGGAAGCCGCGGACTTTCTGCAAAGCTATGGGCTGCACGAGAGCGGGCTGGTCAGACTCATCCGCAAGAGCTATGAGCTGCTGGGGCTGATCAGCTTCTTCACCGCCGGCGAGGATGAATGCCGCGCGTGGACGGTGCCGGTGGGGTCAAGGGCGCCGCAGGCAGCGGGGGCGATCCACTCCGATCTCGAACACCATTTCATTCGCGCAGAGACGATTCGCTGGGACAATCTGCTGGCGGCGGGGTCGGAAGCCGCGGCGCGGGCGCGGGGCACGCTGCGGCTCGAAGGCAAGGAGTACATTGTGCAGGATGGAGATGTGCTGCACATCCGGCATAGCGGGTAGCGAAATCTCCTCGTGCAGGAATGGGTGCCGAATGGTGGCGGGTTGAGCACATCGGTTTCCCACCCATTCGCCAGAAAGAAGGCGAGTGGATGGGGCACGGATGTTTGTGCACGGATGTTTGCGAGATGGGGATGTGCTGCACATCCGGCATAGCGGGTAGGAGTGTCCAAGGCAAGGTCGGACGTGTAAAATCGCCGTTATTCTTGTGAATTAGAACTCAAGTTCCGGTCGATCAGCATTTACCACTCATTCCGTGATGCAGGAGGCTCCGATGTCGAGGTCTAGAGCGTTGTTGATTCTGTGCGTAATTACTGTTCTCGCCGCGTCTCTGCTTGGGCCCAAGGCTTCGACGGCGCAGGCTGCGTCCTCTCAAGCCGCGGATCCTCGCACCGCGTGTGCCGCAGATATACAGAGCCTTTGCGCTAATGTACCTGCCGGCGGAGGGCGAATCCTTGCCTGCCTCAAACAGCACAAAGACCAGGTTTCGGCTGGCTGTAAACAGGCCATCCTGAGCGCCCTGGGCGCGTCGAGCGGCAACGCGAGCTCTGCCGCCAGTCCGGCTCCCGCGGCGGCCAGTCCCGCGCCGCCAGCGGCATCCGGCAACGACGCGGGTTCCGCGTCGACCGCTCCATCAACCGCGACAAATAAGCAGAAGAGCCCGGCATCGTCGACTGCTTCCGGCGTATCGGGAGAGCGTTACTTCCTGATGAAGCAGGTGAAGATCGTCGACCAGGGCCTGGGTCAGGGAAGACCGGCCTATGACCTGATGATCCCGAAGGACTGGCAATTCAAGGGCTGGGTGAACGTGGGCGTTGCCGAGGGCGGATGTTTCGGCGACTGGTTCTCGGTGGTTGGAATCGCCGACAGCCCGGACAACTCCATCGAGCTGCAGATCCTTCCTAAGTTCACATGGCAGTACATGGACGATCCGGCCGGGCAGCAGCAGATGCAGACGCAAAACCAGAAAGACGCGAAATTCGGAATGAAGCCTTGTCCGGTGCGCGCGCCAATCCGGGCCGAGCAGTTTCTGCGCCAGGACATGGTGCAGAGATGCAAGGCGTGCAAGAACACGACCGTCGTGTCGGCTGAGCCTTTTCCGGAACTTGAGGAGACGGCCCGCCATCAGCTCGGGATGGCGCCCGCGACGGCCGGAGGCAACACGGGCAACACGCGCGTGGACGCCGCCCGCCTGCGCATCGCCTTCGACGACGACAAAGGGCAGCCGGCCGAGGGATGGCTGACGGCGGCCATTGTGGTGCACACCATGCCGGGCGGCGGGCGCGGCGCGGCTTACGATTGGCACGCCGTGAACGTCATGTTTTTCCGCACTCCCAAAGGCAAGCTCGACGCTAACGAGAAGCTGTTCAAGGTGATCGCCAGCACCATTCGTCCCGAGCCGGAGTGGCAGAGGTGGAGCAACGGCGTGATTGCCTCCCTCTACCAGAAGAAGCAGGAGGAACTGGCCAAGCAGGCGGCAATGATCGCCGCGTTCCGGCAGCACGTGGCCGACGTCGTGAACCAAGTGACGGCCAATCAGATGGCCGGCGCCAATCAAGCCGCCTTTGGCCAGGACCAGCTGATCCGCGGCGTGCAGACTTTCCGCGACCCGGCGACGGGCGGAACCTACGAACTCAGCAACTTGTACGACCATGCCTGGCTCAATGGCTCCAATGAGTACGTGATGAGCGACGACCCGAACTTCAATCCGAATGGCAACCTCACGGGAAACTGGAATCAACTACAAGTGGTGCAACCTCAGCCTTGAGCGACTTCGACTGGCCTTGCACCCGCAGGAATCCGAAGGATGTTTCTTCCTTGGTGTGGGCCAGGTCAACCGGCATTTGACAAATGCCCTTGGCAACTACCAAGCGGGGCCATAAAGACCGGTCCCTCAGGGGCTAAAGCCCACGGGGAGTTTTGAGGCGCCATTTGGCACGGCTAAAGCCGTGCCCTTTCAATGCACCTCAGGTTCAGGTGTCGTTTGGCATGGCTCGAGCCGTGCTTTTTCAAGGCGGGCTGGCTTCGTGCACGAAGGGCGTAAACCTTGCTGAAGCTCTCGTTGATTCTCGGCACGATTGCCGCGCTGGCCGATGTGGCCGGCGGGCTGGTGCTGGTGCGGGCGCGCGGCGTGGAGCGCTACCTGCGCTACTTTGTGGCCCTGGGCGCCGGCTTTCTGATGGCGACGGCGCTGGTGGAGATGACGCCTGAGAGCATCCGGCTGAGCCCGCGCTGGGGCGCGGTCCTGATCATGGGCGGCTATTGCGTGGTGCATCTGCTGGAGCACACGATCAACTCCCACTTTCATTTTGGCGAAGAGACGCACAAGGGCGAGTTCGTCTCCCGGCATACCGGCAACTCGGTTCTGGCCGGGCTGAGCCTGCATGCGCTGTTCGACGGCGTGGCGATCGGCTCGGGCTTTCTGATCTCCAGCTGGCTGGGCTGGCTGATCTTTGTGGCTATCGTGCTACACAAGGCGCCGGAGGGATTCACCATGGCGTCGGTAATGCTCGCGAGTGGAAGAAGCCGGACGACGGCGTTCTACTCCGCGGTCGTTCTGGCCGCGGCGACCTTGACTGGCGTGCTGCTGATTGAGCTGGCGCCGAGCTGGCTGCCGTATGGGCTGCCGATCTCTGCGGGCGTGGCGCTCTACGTAGCGGCCACCGACCTGGTTCCGGAGGTCAACCGCGAGCCGGGGATTCGCATGGCGTTGGTGTTTTTTGCGGGGGTGGGGGCGTTTTTGCTTCTGCGGATGTTGTTGCCGGCGATATGAAGATTCCGGAGAGTGAGGCCGGATGGGGTTCGTGGTCTTCCACCCTTTCCGCGAAGTGCGCGGAAAGGATGGGGCACCAGCATTTGTGCGGGGCGGGAATTGTCGGCGCTACCTTCGCAGCACTGGCATCGCGACGAGCTGAATGAGTTCTTCACGACGGTACACTTCGCCATTCATCACGGCGCGCACCGACTCGAGGACGCGCTGCGGCGTAATCATGCGCATGCAGACGGCATCGGTGCAGGCGGAGTTCTTCTGGTTGGCGGCGGTGACGCAGGGCGAACAGGATAGGTCGGCGGTGATGGACTCGGTATTGCCCAGGCTGCCGTAGAGTCTGGGTGTCTCCGGGTCAAACAGCACAATAGAGCGGATGGGCGTGATGGCGGAGAAGTGCGCGGGGCCGCTGTCGTTCGTGACCAGGACCGTGGCGATGTTGTAGAGCGCCGGCAGGGCCATGAGCTTGTGCATGCCGGCGAAGCTGCGGAAGCGGGGATGATCGATCTGCTCCTGCATGCGCAAGGCTTCTTCGCGCTCGCCGCGGGAGCCGGTGATGAGCACCAGGGCATCGTCCCACTCGCGGGTCACCATGCTGGCCAGTTCGGCGAAATTATCGTGCGGCCAGCGCCGCTGCGGCAGCAGTTCAGAGCTGTTGGGGTTGATGAGCACGATGCGGTGGTAGTCCGGCTCGTATTCGGGATAGACCTGACTGACCAGCCCGCGCACATACTCTTTGTCGCTTTCGGGCACATGCTGCACCGGCACGCGGATCTCGTCGTCGGACACATACGTCTTGGAGTACGGCACTTCCGGCTCGGGAGCCAGAAGCGCATTTACCATGCAGATAAAGTTCTTGGCCATGTGGATATGGCCGTTGTAACTGACCCGATGGGTGAGCATTTCTCCGCGGTAGAGGCCTTCGGAGTGGAAGCGGTGAAAGCCAACGCGCCGCACGGCGCCGGAGAGACCGGTGAGCAAAGCGGAGTAGCGCGAAAACAGCTCGAGGTCCACAACTGTGTCGATTTTGGCGCGGCGGGCCCAGCGTAGGAAACGGAGCGAGTCGAGCACCAGCGCCGGCAGGCTGGTTTCGCGAATGGTGACGATATTGGCCTCGGGCACGGTGTTCAGCAGGCGCAGGCTGTCTGCATTGCGCTCGAAGATGAGGAAGAAAATCTCAGCGCCCAGCTCTTCTTTGGCCTTTTGCAGGGCAGGATTCGCAATCACCGTGCTGCCCATCTCGGAGAGTTCGATAAACAGCAGCCGCCGCGGCTCTTGCGGTCCCTTGGGTCTGCCCAGCAGGCGCAACGCCTGCGTACATACAAAACTGAGCGGAACGCCGATCCAGTAATCGACCGCCCGCATAGTCCGAAGCTTCATTCTCCAGGTCCTTTGCCGCTCAAAGCAATGCAGGTGGTCTTCGACTCCGCGCCCCTGAGCCAGTCTCGCTTCCTCAGCCGCCCCAATGCATAAAATCCCGGCAGACAGCGCCCGCTCAACTCCTCTACAATTCTAATTAAGATCGTCGCGAACGAGTTGAGCGTCCGGTGTTGCCGGTCAAGGTACGTGTTTGCGTGCCTCAACCTATCAAACGAAGTGGGAAGAATTAAGTTTACGCCAAGGGGCCCACGGACCCCTACCCCCTTGGGCAGAAACCGATTGCGGCTTCGCTTTTCATGCGGACATCCGGAATGGAGTGTAAGAGTCAAGCAACGTGAATAGATTCCGCAACCGTAACATTCTGTTAGTCTTGGTGTTTTCGATCGTCGGGTTTGCCGTGATGGGCTACCATCCCGGAGTCGAAGACGACGGCGTTTACCTGGCCGCGGTCAAGAGCAATCTGAACCCCGCACTCTACCCGTTTGACGCCAATTTCTTCCGCGTCCAACTGCAGGCCACTTTCTTCGATAAATGGGTGGCCGGCTTTGTGCACTGGACCGGAATCCCGGTAGCCTCGACGGAGTTGCTCTGGCAGTTGGGGTCGGTAACGCTGATCGTCTTCGCCTGCTGGAGCATTGCGCGCAAGCTGTTTGCCGAGGAGCGCGCGCAGTGGGCGGGCGTGGCCATGGTCGCGTCGATGCTAACGCTGCCGGTGGCCGGAACGGCTCTGAACCTGGCAGACCAGCACCTGCATCCGCGCAACGTGGCCACGGCGGTCATTCTGCTGGCCATTTCGCGCGTCCTGGCGGGCAAACGCTGGCAGGCGGTGCCGCTGCTGCTGCTGTCGTTTGTGCTGCATCCCATCATGGCCGCGCTGGGCATCTCGTTCTGCTTCTTCCTGACCATGGCGCTGCTGGAGCCGGTGCATGTGTGGCTGCGCAACCGGCGCGCCGCGTGGCGCGGCTCGCTGGCCGCCGCCGTTCCCCTGAGCTGGATTTTTGAGTCCCCCACCGACAGCTGGCGCAAGGCCCTGAACACACGCCCCTCCTATTTTCTCTTCCGCTGGACGTGGTACGAATGGCTGGGCGCACTGGCGCCTCTGTTTCTGTTTTGGCTGCTTTGGCGCTTTGCCCTCAGGAAAAACGAAACGACGCTGGCCCGGTTTGCACTGGCTGTGTTTGCTTACGGCGTCTTTCAGCAGATCGTGGCCATCGTCATGCTTGAGACTCCAGCACTGGTGAGGATGACACCGCTGCAGCCGATGCGCTTCCTGCACCTGATCTATTTCTTCATGACGCTGATGGCCGGATGCCTGTTGGGCAAGTACCTGCTGCGCGGGAGCGTGTGGCGCTGGGCTGTTTATCTGCTGGTGATCAACGTGGGTATGTTTTCAGGGCAGCGGCTGCTGTTTGCAAGCAGCCAACATCTCGAATTGCCGGGGCGCGTCCCGGCCAATCCGTGGCTGCAAGCCTTTGCCTGGATCCGCGAGAACACACCGGCAAACGCCTATTTCGCTCTCGATCCCAACTACCTGGCCGCGCCGGGCGAGGATTATCACAGCTTTCGCGCGCTGGCGGAGCGCAGCCAGCTGGCGGACGCCATCAAGGACACGGCGATGGTGACGCAGGTTCCCGAACTGGGACCGGTGTGGGAACGGCAGGTGGCGGCGCAGGCGGGCTGGGCAAGCTTCAAGCTTGGGGATTTTGCGCGGCTGAAGGCAGACTTCGGGGTGGACTGGGTGCTGGTCTCTTATCCGCAGCCGCCAGGGCTGGATTGCCGTTGGCATAACGACAGCCTGAGTGTCTGCCAGGTTCCGTAGTACAGGGACTAGAGAACAGGGGACGGCTATCCTTGCCGGCGGTGACGATTGGGGAATCGTAATGCAGCCTCTTCACTTAACAGGCTCCCTGTTCCCAATTCCCTGCTTTGCGCATTGAGGGTGGTTCCTCCATGATGGAGGAATCAATCTAGTTGCCGGCTGGAGACCGGGCGATGCTCAATCTTTCCCAGCGACTGATACTCGGCTGCGCGATACTGGCCGGCCTCACCCTGGGGCTGGTGGTTGCGACGCACCGCGCCCTGGCGGCGGCGGGACAAGCCAACCTGGCGGACGCCTTCGCCGTGGCGGCGCTGCTGGTGGAGGGAGTGACGGTGTTCTTTGTCCTGCGGCCCATCCGGCTGGTGGCCCGGGACGCGCGCAAGATCGCCCAGGGCAACCTGGAGCATCGCGTGGAGTGGACTGGCCGCGACGACTTTGGTCAGATCGCCATCGAGCTGAACCGGCTGGCGGTACGCTTGCGCGACCTGCGCGACAGCGAGGCCGGACGCCGGCAGATGGAGTTTCAGCTTTCCGACGCGGTGCTGCAATCCATCTTCGAGCCCATCATTGTGACCGACGGCAAGGGCCATGTGCTGAAAGTGAACCAGGCCGCGGGCGAAATCCTGGGCGAAGCCGCCAAGGACCGCATGGCGCTGGCCAATACGCCCGGCGGCGACAAGATCTTGAGCGCTATCAAGGATGCGGTCTCAATGCAGAAGGCCGTGGCCGCGGAGGGCGAAGCCGCCATGCTGCCCATGCGCATCGGCAAGCAAGAGCGGAGCTATCGTTTGCGCACCACGCCCATGCGCGATTCGGATGGACGCCTGCTGGGCACCGTCACGACTCTTGAAGATGTGACCAGCCTGCAGGACACCGACCGCTTCAAGACGCAGTTCATCGCAGTGGCGAGCCGCAAGCTGCGCGACCCGCTGCTGCAGTTGCGGCGCGGTCTCTATGCCCTGGCGCAGGGCTTCAGCGGGGAGTTGCGGCCGCTGCAGGCGGAGCTGGTGGCCTCGGCCAGCCAGGAGGCGGAGAAGCTGAACGACCTGATGTCGGATTTGATCGAGGTGGCCGAGCTGGACACGGGCAAGCGGGAACTGCGCCTGGAACGCGTGCGCCCGCTGCAGGCGCTGCGCGAGGCGCGCGACCGCTTCTGCGACGAAGCCGCCCAGAAGCGGATTCGCGTGGAGGTGAGCGCCTATGCCGACCTGGCGTTTGTGAAGGCCGACCGCCGCGCTGTGCGCTCGATCCTCGACAACCTGCTGTCGAACGCCATCCGCTACACGCCACCGGAAGGCGAGATTCTGCTCTCCGCCGAGGAGAGCAAGGACTTTGTGCAGTTCAGCGTGCGCGACACCGGCCGGGGTATTGAGGCGGAACGGCTGAAGACCATCTTCGACCGCTTCAATCCATTCTCAGAGAGCGGCACCGGCATGGGCCTGGCGCTGGTGCGGCGGCTGGTGGAGTCGCTGGGCGGCCAGATCGCCGTGGAAAGCCGCCTTGGGCACGGATCGACTTTCCGGTTCACGCTTCCCGTGGCGGTGGTGGAAGAAGTCCGTCATCCGGTGGAGGCGGGCTGAGCCATGGCGGAGATCAAGCTCGAACAAACCCAGGAACCCGCCAAGCTGCGCATTTACATTGGCGCGGCGCCGGGGGTGGGCAAAACCTACCACATGCTGCACGACGCCCACCTGATGAAACAGCAAGGCGTGGATCTTGTGATCGGGCTGGTGGAGACGCATGGGCGCAAGGACACTCAGGACCAGATTGGCGACCTGGAGGTGATCCCACTGCGGGTGATTCCTTACCGTGGCGTGAACCTGAAGGAGATGGATGTGGACGCCATTCTGGCCCGGCATCCAGAAACCGTAGTGGTGGACGAGCTGGCCCACACAAACATCCCGGGCAGCAAGAACCGCAAGCGCTACGAGGATGTACTGGAGCTGCTGGACGCCGGCATCAACGTGCTGACGGCCGTCAACATCCAGCATCTGGAGACGCTGAACGACGCCGTCAACCGCTCCGCCAACACCACCATCCGTGAAACGGTACCTGACAACTTCTTGAAGCGCGCCGACGAAGTGGTCAACGTGGACATCACCGTGGACGAGCTGCGTTCACGCCTGCGCCAGGGGAAGATCTACGCGCCGGAAAAGGTAGAGCAGTCGCTGGCCAACTTCTTCCGCAAGGGCAACCTGAACATGCTGCGCGAGCTGGCCCTGCGCACGACAGCGGAGCAGGTGGGCAACCGCGCCGCCGAATACCGGCGCACCCAGGGGCTGGAACAGGCGCCGGTGCCGGAAAAGGTGATGGTCTGCCTCAGCACCCGGCCCGGCGCGGAGCGGCTGCTGCGCGTGGGCGCCCGCGTGGCCGGCCGCCTGGCCAGCAACTGGTACGCCGTCTACGTGACCCGGCCGGACGACGACCAGGGGCATGGGGATCCTGAGGCCTATCACCGGCTGCAGGATTACCAGAGGATGGCGCGCGACCTGGGAGCTCAGGTGGTTAACCTGGTGGACAAGAATGTCTCCGATGCGCTGATCCGCTTTGCCCAGCAGGAGAACATCTCCCACGTGGTCTTCGGGCAGTCGGCGCGCTCGCGCTGGGACATCCTGTTTCGCGGATCGGTGTTGAACCGGTTCCTCTCCGAAGTTCGCGACGTTACGGTGCAGGTGGTGCCGATGTCGCGGCCGGTGCGCAAGGGCTGATGGGCAGAGCAATTCCTATTCGCAGAAAACCCGCACCTTGGTGTTGTCCTCTTTGGTGTCCACGTCCACGGTCAGGTCTTCGAGGTGGTCGATCAGCTCTTCGAGGTTTTCGGGCTTGATCTGCGAGAGCGTCAGCGGCACGCCGTGGCGGCTCATGGCCTCGTCGAACTGCTGATGGGCCTGGGCGGGAATGAGGCTGGCCAGGCGGACGCCGGCGTAGAGCAGTTTCATGGGCACGCGGACATTGACGGTGACCGGCCCGTTCTTGTCCGGCTCGTTGGCTTCAACCAGGACGCGAAGGTATTTGGCTTTGGCTCGCAGCGCGGCATCCTTGTTCCCGTTGATGCCCGCGGCGCTGCGCAGGGTGTCCGCTTCGTGGCGGCCGTTGGTTTCAAGCGCGGCGATGAGCCGCTCGGCTTCTTCCGCGGTGATTTTGCCCGCGGCCAGCATTTCCAGGATTTGGCGGCGATTCTCGTTCATTGGATTCCTCCCAGCGCATTGACGGCCAGCGCAGCGGCGTGGTGGAGCGCGGTGAAACTCGCCGGAAGCAGAGCCCTGACGGCGTGCATGGCTTCCGGAAACAGGGTGTGCGGGTTCAGTTGAGCCAGGCCTGCGGCGGCGATGCAGGCGGCGACGATCCAAAGGATTTCGCGGCCTTCGTTGCAGACGGCGAGCAGGCGTTCGGCCTGGGCCGGCGTGATGCGGCCCATGGCGACGAGTCCGAAGATGGTGCGGCGATCCCTTTTCACGATGACCTCTAAAGAATCCGAACCAGAACCGTGTTGCCCTCTGCGCGGACGTGGACGTGGGTTCCGGACAGGCCGGACAGGATGCCCCAGATGATGGCGATGGTGCGCCAGATGCTGGTTCGGGCAGCAATCGCGACCGCCACCAGGACCAGGAAGATCAGCGGGGAAAGCAGGATGACCGGAATCCAGAAGAGGAAGAGCGGGAACCAGAGCCGGGGCCCGTGCCACTGCGGAGTTTGAACGCCGATGACGGCGAAGCTGGGAATCATTTCAGAGCCTCCAGTGCGCGGATGGCTTCCTGGGCGTCGATTTCGCCGTTCTTGAGCCGCTCCAGCACCTCCGCGCGGGATGGAGACGGGTTGGTGTCGACAAATTCGAGTTGGCCAGCGATGCGGTTGAGGCGCGCCTTGATGGTGGGGTAGCTGACGCCAAAGACCTGCTCCATCTCCTTGATGGAGCCGTGGGAGCGGAGAAAGGCGGCGATGAAGACCTGATCCTCGAAGGTGAGCCGGGCCAGCTCGGGCAGGGTAAACTCGCCCTCGATGGCGATCTGCTTTTCGGGAATCCGCACCCGCTCGATGATCAGCGAGGACCCGGCGGCGATGCGGAGGAGGTCTTGCCAGTCGGAAGAGGGTTTGGATGGAGGAGGCATGGGTTTGTTCTCATTTCCTGATTTCAGGAATGAGTATGATTAAGATTGTTAATCTTGTCAAGAGAAAAAATTGAATTTATCTATTTCCGACTAACGATTTCTTCTTTGCTTCGCCGTCGGTCCACTTCTCCACATCGATTTTCGCTATGATTTTGGAGTGCGGCGCGGAGCGAGCACGCCGCGCAAAGTGCGTGAACGTGCCAAAGTCGCCGTTTATGTTCTCTACGGGAGCCGTCGGCTAGATTCGGCTTGTTCGTCGCTCTGAGCGTAGAGCCGATGTTTGCTCAGAGTCAATTCACCGGAAGGAATATCCCCGTGCATCTCGCATATCTCGACGATTCTCAGCGGCAAGACCCATCGATATCAATGTTTGGGGCGGTTGTCATGCCTCATGGTTCCTTTGGGTGGGCAGAGCGGATGCACTCAATCGCAATAGAGCAACTCTTCCCCACGGACGAGATAGAAGAAAGATTTCAGGAGTTTCATGCTCACGAATTATTCAGGGGTGAAGGTGCCTTCAAAGGCGTTGAAGAGGCTAGGCGCTTTGATGCAATCACCGTTCTTTTGATGGTCATGCGCGATCATCAATTGCCATTCATCTATGGGGCTATTGATGAACGAAAGTTGGCGAAAAGCCCCATGGGCCAAAGTCTGTTTGAAACCGCTCGTCCCTTGATTCCCGCTTTCAAGTTGTGCGCGTTGGGGGTTGAAATGTGGGCCCAAACGAACCATGCACCTTTTCATCCTGGAGCCATGAGTATTGACTATAACGATCAGTATTTGTTCATCGTAGACGAAACAAAGGACCACGAACTTAAGAAGCAGTTGCGAAACAGTTATCGATTGCTTCGCGCTCCCCGCCCGTATATAGGGCAAGTATCGAATCGCCTCTGGCATGCTCACGATGCGATGTACTTCGGCGATTCTAGGGACTCCGTTGGAATTCAATTAGCTGATCTTTGCACTTATTTCATGCAACGCCAATTGTCCAAGAAAGACCCTGCATCGCCAGATGCCAGCGACGGCTTTTATGAGATGTTTGTCAGGCAGGCGATATGCGCCAAACCAGAGCCTGAGTGGTCCCAATATGGCGAACTATTTCTCTCGCATCGAACTGTATAATTTCGGGCATTATGAATCCGGCCCTACCCGTAGTCTCCGACCAAACATTTGCAGAGACAGCAACCGTAGTTCTCGATGGAAGGCGCTACGAGCGTTGCAACTTTGCGGGATGCACCATCATTTACCACGGAAGATATGCCGAGGTATTCGATTGCATCTTTGCCCCTCGCGTCCTCTGGAATTTGCAAGGGGCGGCGCTGGAAACAGTTCTGGCTTTGCAGTCATGTGGATTCGATTTTGTGCACACATTTCGCGGGAAACAAGAGAAGATTCGCTTAAAGCGAGAGAGCGACTCGCAGATCTAAATTCCCTTGTCGTTCTAAATCGAGGAATTGACCTGACCCCGCAAATCCAAATGGTCCTTTCATCGCGCTGCCCCGTCAAAGCGTCTCCATGCTTGGTGCATTCGCAGCCATGCCTCGCACTATACAAAAGTCAATCAAGTACGTAAGCTGTCGTCAGTCCACGATATTATCGCAATTCATCTATCTAAGTAGGACGGGGTCTCATTGCTCCTTGGTCCGCTCACGCTACGGGACACGGAAAGGCCGCAGGCCGTCGGTGGGGAAGAGGCCGGTGGGGCCGGCTACTGTGGAAGGTTGCGGGCGGAAGAGGTAGCGGATGAAGAATCCGACGGAGACGGCGGTGTAGTTGCGTGCATTGTTGGCGCTGAGCGATCCGCCGGCGAACCAGTGGGGGCTGATGGCGTAGGCCACCTGGCCGCGGAGATCGTAGTTGGGGCCGACGCTGGTGAGGGCCGGGAGAGCCGGATTGCCGAGGGCGACTTCTTCGGCATTCTGGCCGGGGAGCGGGAACAGATTGGCCTGCTTTTCCTGGAAGGCCTGCACGCCGAGGGCGCCGAGGATGTTGTAGTGCCAGTTGGTGCGGTAGTGGCCTGCCCAGGAGAACGGGACGTTCGCCAGGAAGTAGGCCTGAGGGCTGAAGTAGCCACCCATGCCGAAGGTGTACGCCAGCTGGTTGTTCGCGTAGCGCATGGCAAAAAAGTTGGCGCCAATGTTGAGGGTGCCGTACTCGGGAGCCGTCCAGACACGCCAATAGGCGCCGCCTGAAAAGTCGACGCGGTTGTTGTTCTGGACGTTAGTGCCGGTGAGATACTGGCCGGCAGCGCCGAGATAGAATCCCGACGCGGCATCGCCGCGCGCGTACTGGACGTTGCCCTGGTTAGAGATCACGCCGCCCCAGATCTGGCCCATGTTGCCAAGGGTGTTGCCGCTGGGATCGCGCAGACCGGCGTAGGAGAGCTGGGAGTCCTTGACCGAGTCGCGAACGAAGTTGAAGGTGAAGGGGCCGTTGCCCGGCCGCCACTGGGCGCGCGCGGTGAAGTTGCCGATGAGGAAGCCGTAGGGAGTGTAGCCGCCTGCGAGCGCGAGATGCGGGAAGGTCAACTGCACCTCGCCGCCGATGCCGGCTGCGTTCTGCTGCGGGGGCGGGCTGGTGTCGGTTGCGGTTTCGGTGCCGAGGGGGTCAGGAATGACGGTCAGGGTCAGGGGCGCGCCGGGAGAAGCCGACTCCAGCACAGAGATAACGGCGCTGCCGGTCGCCTGCCCGGAGTCGAGAAAGACGGGCTTGGCAATGAAGGTCATCCGGGCGTTGTAGCCGAAGGGGACGCTGGCCTCAAACGGAGCTTCGAGCGCGGCCAGGTGGTCGTAGCCGAGTTCGCCGCTGCGGTAGTTGAGCGTGCCGGTGCCGCCGAGCCAGGCGCTGTAACCGCTCTCGATGCCGCGCAACTGCATTTCGGCCTCGTCGCGCGGATTGACTGGCGGCGGCTCACGCTCCACTTTTACCCAGGGTCCACGGAGCGGGGGCAAATTGCGCTGCTGCAGCTCTTCGTCGGTCAGGCCCTTGTCGGTGGTGGTGGGCGTGGCCACGGGCGGAACCTCGGGCACCTGGGGCTGCGGGGGATTCTGGGGATTGGGCTGCGGGGTCTGCTGCGTTCCGGGAGCCGTGACCAGCGTGGGCACAGTCTGCTGCGGAGTTTTGGCGGCGGCCTTCCTGGTCTTCTTCTTCCTGGCGGGCGGGGCGGCCGGAGCAGTTGGCTGCTGGGTCTGCGGCTGCGCGGCCGGCAGTTGTGCGGGAGGCTGGGCGGCAGGTTGTTGACCTGGCTGCTGCTGTTTGGGCGCGGAATAGGCGCCGGTGGCTGCTTCCTGGGCGGAGGGCGTGTATTGCGCCATAGAGTACTGACCCGTGGCTGACGTAGACGCTTTGGAGGCAGCTGCGGAGGCGGGCGCGGTGGCGGATTGGATCGGCGAATTGTATTGGGAGTTTGGTTGAGGATTGACAGTGGCGTTGGATAGGGCGCGAATGGTGGCTGCGGAACCCTGGGTGAGTTGAGAGTCCGTCTCCTCGGCAAACAAAACCTGGATGCGGGCGGCGTTGGCATCCATGGGCTGCGAGGTGATGCGCAGTCCCTGAGGCGGTTTTGATTCGGGGAGCTCGAGGCGGGACTGCGGCTGCACCTGAGGCGCCGGCTGCGACTGCGGCGGCGTACTGGAGGGCGCCGGCTCGGTGGAGTTGACGTTCTCTCCCGTGGGCGGCAGGTTCATCCGGCCGGAATAGCCGGTGGATTGGCTGGAGGACGTCTTGGGCTTGGCGGCCGGGTGAGCGGGCTTGCTGGCTGCCGGCTTGGGCGCGGGCGGATTGGTTGAATACGCCGTACCGGTGACAACCTGGGCCGAGCTTTGCGTGCCGTTGAGCTGCGGACTGGGCGCGCTGGCCTGGACCTTGGGAATGAAGACGCCCGAAGAGCCGCCAGCCGGCGGGCCTGGCAATGGAACGACCGTGGTGGTGGGAATGCCGGGCCATTGGTTCTGCTGAATCGGCTGGCTCTGCTGAGCTGGCGTGTATGGCTGGCTCTGTTGACTCGGCTGGTACAGGGGGCTCTGCTGGCTTGCGGCAGGCTGCGTCTGCGGCTGGCTCAAGACAATTGGAGCCGATCCCGCATAGGGGTCGGGCCCATAGGCGGGCAAAGGCGGCAGCTTGGCGGTCTTGGGAAACGGCTCATAGTCGGGATTAAGCAGTTGCTGCAGATCGGCGGGGGTGGCCGCGCGACGGATGGTCTTCACCTGCTCGGGATGATCCAGTTCGTGGGCCAGCTTGTCGGTGGGCGAGACCTGAGGCATGGCGGCCAGCGAGGCGCGCCAGTAGTCTGCGGCGCGCTGGTTGTTGCCGCGGGCCTGCTCAAAACGCGCGGCCAGAGCGAGAATGGCAGCGTCGGCGCTGAAGCGATCGAGGGCCTGGCGGAGCCAGAGTTCGGCCTGGGCCATATCGTTGGCCGCCAGGGCCGCGCCGATGGCTCCCTGGAAATCGGCCGCGCTGGCGTCCTGCATGGGGATGGTTTTGAACAGGGCCAGGGACTCCTTGGCTTGCCCGGCCGTGAGATAGCCGCCGGCGACCGCCTTGCGCACCGTCAGGTTGTCAGGGAAGGCCTGGGATGCGGCATCCAGAATGTCCACACCGCGCTGCACATTGCCGTTCTGGATGGCCGTGGCTGCGCGCCGCACGCTCCAGTTGGCCCAGATGGTCTGTACGGTCTCACGCTGGGCCGCGGTCAGGTCCTGGCGGCTGCCCAGGCGCATTAGCGCCGGATAGAGGGCGCGGTCGTTCTTGGTATTGAACAGCAGCCACGCATTCTGGATCTCGACGCTGGCGGGCATCTGCGCGTGGATCGACGTATAGTGGTTCTGGACGCGGAGCATGTATTCGACGGCGAGGGCGTTGTCTCCGTTGGCCGCATAGAGCGACGCCTCGCTTTGCACAAACTCGATGTCTGTTTCAAGCTGCTTGCGCACGGCGGGAGGAATGAGCGCGATCTGCTGGAGGGCTTCGGTGGTGCGGTTGGTGGTCTGCAAGGCAGCGATCAGGCCCTTCCAGGCTTCAACGCGGTCGGGATGCGCTCGCAGAACCTGCTGGTAGATGCCGTAGGCCTGGGCGGTATTGTTGCGCAGGAGATAGATAGAGGCGAGCTGCAACTGGAGCGCCAGACTGGGCTGGCCGCCGGCGGCAATCTGAAGGCGGACCGCGCGCTCCAGCAGTCCCTGCGCGATCTCAAACTGGTTAGCCTGCTGGTAAATGGCGCCCAGCATGGACAGGAAGCCGATATCGCCCAGCGCAGCCTCATAGGTGGCCGGCGGCATCTTCTCCACGTCGGCGATGGCCTGGTTGTCCTGGGTAAGCTCGTGGTGAGCGCTGACGAGCCCCATCCACGCCGGCAGGCTGTTGGCATCTTCGTTCAGGATGAGCGTGTAGAGCTCGGCCGCCTGATCGAAGCGCCTGGCTTCCATGAGGATACCCGCGTATTGCATCCGGGTATCTTCCTTGAGGGATGCGCCGTTGTCGGGAAATGGCAAAGCCAGGGCCTGGGCCAGGACGCGCTGGGCGTCGAGACTGCGGTTCTCGGCATGGTAGATGGCAGCCAAGGTGCGCAGATACTCCGGGTTCCGGGTCACGGCTTTCTTCACGGCGGGCGGAAAGTGAGCCATGAGAGCCAGCGCCTTCTGGTTCTGGCTGTCGCGCGCATAAGCCAGGAAGAGGTTGCTCCAGGCGTCCACGGAACCGGGCTTGATTTTGAGGTACTGCTCGTAGATGGCGGCGGCGGGTCCGAACTGCTGTTCCTTCATCAGCAGGCCGGCCAATCCCATCAGTGCTTCAGGGCTTCGCGGGCGCATGGCCAGAGCGTCGCGGTACTTGGCCGCCGCCACATCGAGCTGATTGTCGTCGAAGGCCTGCGAGGCCTCGCCCATGGTGTACCAGAAGCGCGATGTGGCCAGTGCCTCTTCGACGGCGCGCTCCTTGAAGCCGTTGTCCTCGGCCTGGGTAAGAAAGCTGATGGCGCCGCTGAAGTTGTTCTGCTGCATGCGCAGAAAGCCCATGCCGGCCGCGGCACGGCCGTTGCCGGGGTCCTGTTCGAGGATCTCGCTGAAGAGCGACTGCGCCTCTTCAAGCCGGTGTGCGTTGAGCGCAGCGTAGGCGGCGCGTTCCGCCGGGGAGCGCGCGATGCCGGAGTTCATCTGCGCCAGCTTGGCTTCGTCCTGCTTCAGGTCGGCAGAGATCTCGGTGTCCTGCGGATGTTCGCGGAGGTAGTCACGCAGCTCGGCGGCCGACGCGGGATTGGCGGCGTCCCAGATCAGCGCCTGGCGAATGGCGGACTGGGCGACGGAGTCACGGGGAAATCCCTTGAGGATGCGCAGGCCCTCGGCGCGGGTCTTGGCTTCGTAAGTGAGCATGCGGCCCAGTTCAATGGAAAAGCGCGTGTCGCCGGGATTGCGCTGCGCCAGGGCGCGCATGGCGGCGACGGCCGGCTCTTTACCGCCGGTGGTGCCATAGAGGGTCTGGTAGTAGGCAAGGGCGATATCGCCGTCGGGAGGACGATCGCCAAAGAGGTCACGATAGATGCGCATGGCCTGGTCGGTCTTGCCCTGGCGCGCCAGCTCGCCGGCCTGGCGAAGCTTGTCGCTCTGCATGCGGGTGCTGGTGAGGGCGGCGATCTTGGGAATATTGGGGTCGTTGGGATTGACCTTGCGCAGCCGCTCGAGAACTTCGTTGGCCTGATCGTTGGAGCCGATGAGCTTGTAGTCCCTGGCCAGGCCGGCGAGGGCTTCGGCGCTGCTGGGATCGGAGAGAAGTATCTGCTGCCATAGCTGGATGGCCATATCCGGCCGGCCGCGCGACTCAAGGGCGCGTGCCTTGTCCACCAGGATCCGGCGAGTGTCGTTGGCCGAGTCGGCGGGCCTCTTCTGGGCCGCGCCCACCCCCAGCGCCAGTACCAGGCAGCCTGCCACGATCCAACTCAATCTCCAGGTCCCGCGGGCTACCGTCATCACCGTGTCCAATCCACCTTCAGTTCCCCGCCCGGACCAAACCTGAATCGGCCATCCAGGAAGCCGGTCGCAAAAAGTACGAGGTTCTGATCGTAATATGTTAAATCCCTTCCGTACATTCCGGTAGCCGAATCCTTCTGATCGCTCATACGAACCATCTGATGGGCGATCGCGCGTTCGTTGCCGGAGCTGGCCTTGAGGTAAGGCAGCACCGCTGCCGAGAATCCCACACTACCATCATTGCCCGATGGAATCCCCAGGTCGCTGACCTTTTCCGGGGGGGCATCATGGTTGGCAAGGTACACGCTCATGGACGGAAGCGCATTGAGGATCTGGCCGCGGGTCTTGCCCGTCTCATCGAGCATGACTGCCCACATGTAGACGCGGATGGCATCGTAGCTGCCGGTGGGCGGTTCGGCATCCTTGTCGGCGTTTGCGGGCGCCGGATAGAAACCGCCGCCAGGAATGTAGTTCACCCAGTCCATGGCAAAGCCCTTGCGGGAGCTCTGGTCGAGCAGCACCGGAATGCCAGCGGCGATCTTCTGCCATGGACCCGCCGGGTCAAAGGCCGCCAGCCGCTGAAAGATGAACAGGGGCAGATAGCTGGGGTTCAACGTCCAGCTGCCCTGATGGGCGAAACCGGTGGGCGCGGGCAGGAGCATGGGACCGAAACCGGGCAGGTCGGCAACTTCGGTGGCGGCGATGAGCGCCATCATCTGGCGGCCGGTTTGCGTGTAGGCTGGCTGGTTCCACAGCCGGCCGGCTTCGACCAGGGTATAGGCCAGCCACACATCGGCATCCGAGGCAGGATTGATATCCAGAACCTTCCACGCGCCGTCCTTGTCGCGGCCCCACAGCCACGCGGGCAGACGGACACCGAGGTCACCGTCGGCCAGGTTAGTCTGGGTCCAGGAGAGCACCTTGTCAAAGCGGGCGCGGTCGTTGTCGACGAGGGCGAAGAACAGCGCGTAGGACTGCCCTTCCGAAGTGGTGCGGTCGCCCTTTTGCGGATCCATGACGCGGCCCTGGGGGTCGATAAAGCGGGACGAGTACGCGTTCCAGAGAGTCCACGGTCCCCGCCTGCAGCCGCCTTCCGCCGCCATCATGAAAAGAAGGAGGAGCGGCCATGCGCGTTTCCAGAGGCGGAATGCGGGGAGGCCCATCGCAGCAGTTCTCCAACATGGGGGTCGACTCGCGCGCAACACCGAACCACCGCGTCTTTCTCCAGACGAAGACACTGCGCTGGACATCGGACGTAAACCCTAGTCTATTCCCTGCCGGCCGGTGCCGCGGCGCCCACACGCCGAAGGAGGCCGGGTGTCAGCCGAGCCGCGACGCTTCCACTTTCATGCCGGCACGGAAATGGAGGGTCCTGGACCTGCCGCCAAGGCCAGGCCCGCATCTTCACTCCACCATCTTCAAGCGCGCCCTGGCCCGGCGGCGCAACCACTGCCGGGTCCAGACCGCAATCAGAAACGCCAAGCCCATGACAATGACCGAGGCGAACCACGGCACTTCCATGAACCACAGGGTCATCCTGGTCCACCACGGCAGCACTCCGACGTGATAGACCTCGGAGCCGATGCGGAAGGACTGAAACTGGCTGCCGTGCAGAACCGAAACCGATCCCGAAATATCGCTGGCCTGCTGCACCTTCATGAAGGTCGACATGAAAGGCTCGAAGGCGCCCGCATCCTTCAAATGGATGATCACAATGCTGCTGCTGCCGCCGGAGTCGAAGGGAGATTTGATGCCTTCAATCACGGTGTCCGGCGTGCCCGCGGCGGTCAGATCGCCTGAATCGGTGTGCTCGTCGGAGCGCAGCTTCCACCAGGCGCGATGCAGAGGGGCGAAGAAGCCCTGCGTGTCGTGCACCTGAATCTGGCCGCTGCGCACGGCCACCGGGAGGTTCTTGCCCAGGGTGTCGAAGCCGGGCTGGTCGTCGCCGGTGCCAATGATGAGGAAGTCGTTGGTGGCGGCGGCGTGCAAGGCCTCGGGTCCGGATACGGTGACGCGCAACGCAGGAAAGCCGGTCTGACGGCCGAAGTGGCCCATCAGCGTAACGAAGGTCTCGATCTCCTGCTCGGTGGGATTGGGCGGCAGCACGACCGTGGTCTGGCTCAGGTCGGCAAAGCGCGTGAAGGGGAAGCCGGCGTTGGCGAAGATCTCAAGGTTGGGCAGCGGCGCGTAGTGCGGATAGCCGCGCAGATCGAGGTAGGTGTCACGCAGGATGGCTCCCTGCATGTTGATCGGGGTGGTGTCCTGGCAGCCGCCCTTTTTAAGCATCTGAAAGGTGAAATCGAACGAAAGGGAGTTGGAAAACGGGCGCAGATTGACCACCGGGACGGGCACGTCGGTCTGCATCTTGCGCGAGGCTTCCTGCCCGGGCGCCAGGGGTACCGAACCAAGGAAGGCGTTGTTGACGCGCACCTGCATGCTGGAGATGGGGCCGATGGGAATCGCGTTGTAGCGGTAAACGAGTTTGAGGATGGCGTTGGGGCGTTCGGAGTAGAAGACATCCGGCGCGATGCGGAAATACACATTCAAAGGCGCCGAGCCATCGCCCTGCATCTGGTCAAGGGTGGCGTAGTCCCACAGCGCGACGGTCTGGTCGGTTCGTGCCCAGCGCGGCGCGCCATCGGGGGCCTGCTTGTTGGGCAGGTGAATTCGGTCGATGGTGGTGAGCGGCCCCTGGAGCAGATCGGTGTGCAGCGCCACCGACTGGGCCGCCATCAGAACCTGATCGGCGTCGCCACCAGCCACAACCAATACCTTGCTGTAAGGATCGTTGGGATTGGTGCGCATGGCCACGGTGGGGCTGGAGATACCGGGCAGGTTGAGCCCCGCAGGCAGATTGGATGGATTATCGGAAACCACGATCGCATTGCCGGCGGGAATCTGTCCGATGTGCACCGGGAATCGGACCGGGCGGCTCTCCGAGGTGAGCCCGAAGTAACTGGTGACGATGCCGGCGGCCTGGATGGCCTTGGCCGAGGGCGGCGTAGAGAACACGACAGGAATGCTGAGCGGCTGAATGACGGCAGGATCGAGGAACGGCATGGGCAACTGCTTCAGATCGTCGGCCAGCGGCAGCAGGTCGCCTTCGATGTCGAGGTAGGTGTTGGAGTGGACGCGGGACCACAGCGTGGTATTGGCTGGATCTTCGCAGACCATCGTGTAGTGGCCGATGAACTGGATGGTCAGGGTGTTGTTGTGCACCAGCAGATCGGCGGGAATGGAGAAGACCGCATCGGCGTCCTGGCTGGAGGAGCCGCCCACCACGCCGGGCGTGGGTTGGACGGTGGCGAACAAGGTGCCGTTCACGATGAGCTTGATGTGGCTGAGCTGCGGCAGAAGGCTGGGCGAGAAGGCGTAGTAAAGATGGATGCGGGCGCTGCGGGCTACGTGGGTCTGGGGGAGGGTGAAATAGATGTTGTGGCTGCTGTCGATGCCATGCAACTCAATCTGCGGCGAGCCGGCGTCGGCGAGCGTGAAGACGTCGCGGAACTGGCCGGGAGGAGGAGGCGGCAGCTTGTCGAGGTTGGAATTAGGCTGGCTCCCGGGGTTGATCTGCGACAGCCCCTGGACCGCGGCCTGTCCTTCGGCCGCAACCGATCCGGGGCCCTGCGCCTGCCCTTCACCGCGTGGAGATCCGCCGGTAAGCAACGCAGCAATCGCCAGAATAGCCGCGGAACGCGGGACGGTGAGAGCGGCGGGCTTTTTCTTCTTGGGCTTGCCATCCTTGTTGGTGAAAAGGCTTTGGAACGTCGACACCAGGCCGCGCATCGAGATCTGGAAGATGCGCGCCATGCTGCGGCCTACGTCGTCGGTCTCACGGGACTCTCCCCAGCCGAGCCAGGAGTCGGCGCGGGAATAGAGCACCATGGTCAACACTTCCTGCTCGGCAATGGTCAGGGGAGCAAACTTGATGCGCAGTACTTTGCCTTCGGAAGAGACCACGACGGCGGGGAGATCGAGGGAAGCGGTGGGCATGGGAAAAGCCAAGCGCACGCCGGATTCCTTTTCCAGATCGACGGCCTCGGAGAAGCGCATGCTGGCGCCGCCGCTGGACATATCGATGGTCTCTCCGGCGATCAGCCGTCCGTCAGACAGCTTGACCATGACCGGGGTTACGATGTTGATGCGCACGGTCGTCCGCAATTGCCTCATCTCCCGCGCCACCGCGGTACACACGCCGAGGATGACAATGTTGAAGAAACACCATACCACGTTCATGATGACCGTGCCGGGCCGGTCGCGATCCCAGACGAAGAAGCGGGGAATGGCGATGAGCATTCCCGCGATGTTGAACAGCAGCAGAATCAGGAATGGCTGCGCGATGCGGGTGTCGAAGAAGGTCCGTTTGACCACGCCGCCCTTGGCGGTCACGTTGAACTTGCCCAGCTTGGGATTGATCATGGCCATCATGGTGGGCAGCAAAATGTAAGGCGAGAGCACGGTCTCGTAGATTTCATTCCAGTACGAGTGGCGGTGCTCGCCCTGAATGCGAGAGTTGGTGACGTTGGAGAGCGTCAGGTGGGGCAGTGCGTAAGCCAGAATGGCCGCCCAGTAGCCGGGCACGTTGGTGTGCGACAGGATCAGGTAGATCAACGGCGCGGAGAGAAAGATGAGGCGCGGCACCGCGTAGAGGAAATGGCACATGGCGTTGAAATAGCACAGGCGCTGCGCGAATTTCAGGCCGGGAGCGAAGAGTGGATTGTCGGTGCGCAGGATCTGGATCATGCCGCGCGCCCAGCGAATACGCTGGCCGACGTGGGCCGAAAGCCGCTCGGTAGCGAGTCCGGCCGCCTGCGGAATATTGATGTAGGCCGTCCCCCATCCGCGCATCTGCATGCGCAGGGAGGTGTGCGCATCCTCGGTCACGGTCTCAACGGCAATGCCGCCGATCTCGTCCAGGGCCTTGCGCCGCAGCACCGCGCAGGAGCCGCAGAAAAAGGTGGCGTTCCAGAAGTCGTTGCCGTCCTGGACGATGCCGTAAAACAGCTCGCCCTCGTTGGGAATGATGCGGAACTGGCCCAGGTTGCGCTCGAACGGATCGGGCGAATAAAAATGGTGGGGCGTCTGCAGCATGGCCAGCTTGGGATCGCGCAGGAACCAGCCCACGGTCATCTGCAGGAAGCTGCGCGTGGGTACGTGGTCGCAGTCGAAGATGGCCACGTAGGGCGAGGTCATGCTTTTTAGCGCCGTGTTGATGTTGCCGGCCTTGGCATGCTTGTTGTCGTGGCGGATTTTGTAGCCGATACCGGCTTCGAAGGCAAACTGCTCGAATTCTTTGCGGCGCCCGTCGTCGAGAATGTAGCAGTGGAGCTTGTCGGCCGGCCAGTCGATGTTGAGAGCGCCGAGCGCGGTGTAACGCACCACATCCAAGGGCTCGTTGTAGGTGGGAATCAGGACGTCGACGTGCGGCCATTCCTCTGAACTGTCGGGCAGCGACACCGGCGCGCGGCGCAGAGGCCAGATGGTCTGGAAGTATCCAAGAAAGAGAATGAAGAAGGCATAGGTCTCAGCCAGCACCAGGGTGAGGACGAAGAAGGCGTCGAGCGCGCCGCCGTGGCTGGCCGGATCCTGGAAATACCTCACGGTCATGGTGAGGCGCCAATATCCGTACCGGAAGGTACAGAACATGGACATAATCATCAGGGTCAGCGTGACGAGGTAGGAATCGGAGCTGCGGGCCACGGCCAGAGCCATGAGCAAAGTGAGCAGACCACAGACCGCCTGTTGCGGCCAGGTCAGGGGCAGCGAGGCGAAGAAATAGAAGGTCACAGCGACCGCAATCAGGATGACCAACCGAAGGAATCTGGTCAGAATGTTGTCGCCGGCCCCAATATCCTGCCAAAGGCCCTGTGCTGTCATCTTTCGCTCCAGCGCACGCCGCGGAGAGTAGCGCTCACAGGCGCGATGCTCTTGACCCACCCGGCGAGGCTGCCAAAATCCTCGGCAACGGTCGAATTGGGCGCGTAGTCCACCACGGTCATCCCCTCGGCCATCGCTTCGCTCACGGAGGGAGAGCGGCGGAGCACGAACGGCAACAACCGGTCGCCCAGTTGCTCGCGGAGGACCTCGCGCACATCGAGATGCAGGGGGAGGGAGTAGTCGAACTGATTGAGAATGTAGAAGGGCACGACCTGTTTGCCGGCCAGGTTTGAGTTGTGGCGGAAGAAGGAATCGATAGAGCCGACGCTGACCACGGAGTTCATGTCCGGCACCACGGGCACCAGGACCACGGGCGCCATGCGCATGATGCGCCTTGTGGTCGCCCCGGAAGCAGTGGCGAGGTCGATGAGCACACGGCTGGCGCCGCGCGCGCAGCGTGCGATTTCCTGGGTGAGAGGCTCCTGGGCCGGGGTTTCCGGTCCCAGAGTTTCGGCATCGATGGTCACGAGTTGCACGGGGGCGTCGCCGCTTGTTCCTGGAGGGCTGAAAGTGCGCAACTGGCCGGGGCGCTGATCCCGCGCGCCAAAGAAAAACGGCAACAGGCCATAGGGAGCGGTATCCACCAGGAGCACTCGCTCGCCGCGGGCTGAGAGAGCTCGGCCCAGCGTGGCCAGCATGCTGGTCTTGCCGACTCCGCCGGCCAACGAAAACACGGCCAGCGCGGGCGCTCGGTGCATAACCGGCGCCGGCGCCGGTTCAGGCGGAGCCTGGGTTCCCTCAAACACGCCCTTGAGAGCGAACCAGCGCGACGTCAAGCGGTCGCGCGATCCCTGCAGCGTGTCTTCGGGCGCCTTGGGCACCGGCTGACTGGTGCGATCGGAGCGGTTGGGCGCCAGCCAGGCGGGGCGGCTGAAGTTTTCGCGCGGATCGGCAGCCCACTGGGGGCGCGGCTGGTTATACGGATCCTCACGGGGCGGTGCATATTGGAGCGGAGGCGCAGGAGCGGCGTATTGCGCAGGCGGCGGATTGTACTGCGGCCTGCCCTGCGCGCCATACTGCGGCGGAGCGGAAGGCCCGTACTGAGGCGGCGGAGGAGGCGCGGATTGTCCGTAAAGCGGCTGAGCCGGGGCCGCGTACTGCGGCGGAGGCGGAGCAGGTGGCGCATACTGCTGGGGCGCCGGAGGTGCAAATTGCTGCGGCGGCGGAGGCGGAGCGGATGGAGCGTATTGGGGCTGCGCCGGGGCCGCGTACTGCTGCGGTGGAGGGGGCGCGGATTGCCCGTACTGCGGAGGCGCGGGTTGCGCGTATTGCGGCAGTGGAGGCGCGGGAGCCGCATACTGCTGTGGAGGCGGAACCTGGGGAGCGTATTGCGGAACCTGAGGGGCGGAGGTGCGATATCCCTGGTATTGAGGATACGAGCCAAACTGGGGCTGCGGCGGGCCTTGCGGCGGTTGCGGCGGCGCGCCTGGAGGTGTGCGGCTGCCGCCCGAAATGCGGGAGATGCGGTCCGGCACCGCGCGCTGCCATGCGGGCTGTTGCGCGGCCCACTGCGCGGCCTGCTGCACGGCCAATTCGGACTGGCGTTCGGCTTCTAACTGGCGCTGCGCCTGTGCTGCTCGCTGCTCCTCGGCGGCGCGCTGGGATTCGGCCACACGCTGCACCTCGGCCTGCTCGCGGGTGCGCTCGCGTTCCGCTGCAATGGCTTCCTGCACGCGCTGGCGGGCACGCTCACGCGTTTGCGCACGGGAAGCTGAGAAATCCCTGTACTTGGCTCCATGCAGATTTGCCCACGAGTACAGCGTTGCCACGTCTTCAGGCGTCTCATTGTGCTCAGCAAGCGTCTTGCGATCAGACATGTCCCACCCATGCACCTTCCGCACGCCCGTTGATTTGGGTTTCCGATGCCCCCTGTCCGGCGCCGCTCTCCCGGCAGACAGAGTTTCGCGCAGTCGCGAGGAAGGTGTTCTCTTCAGGCATCGTAGCCGTCTCGCTGTTGACAGAACAATAACACTACAAAGGTTTGCTTCATACCACTTTTTGGGGATAGCAGAGCAGCGGAACCGCGCGACTCCTTACCCTTCAACACACGACACGAGTGCCCCATTGCATGTCATGGGTTTCATCAACAATACAGGCTGCGCAAGGGGAATTCACGGGATAAAGCTGCGTACTCCTCGGTCGGGAAGCAACATGGTAACCACCGGGATGCAGGCTCGCCGCGCATTCTTCATTGGAGCTCCACTGCTATGCGGGGAAAGGCCTGCGCGAATGGCAGGCACATAGCGCGCGACGCAGCAGATCGATGGAGGCGCGGAACGTCTACCCTGTGGTAATTTTGAAACAGCGGCCTTGAACGAGCTCGTAGCTCAGTTGGTAGAGCAACGCCCTTTTAAGGCGTGGGTCCTGGGTTCGATTCCCAGCGAGCTCACCACTCCTCGCGGCCGCGGCATTTGCCCCGTTTTCAGGCGGCAATTCCCTCCCCCTCGGTCCTCAGCTCCTGGGCCAGAAATGCTCTTCGCTGGCGGCGCGCAGGCGCTCGGCGGCGGACTCCGGAGTGATGTCGCGCTGCGGCATGCCCAGCATCTCAAATCCAACCATGAATTTGCGCACCGTGGCCGAGCGCAGCAGCGGCGGATAGAAGTGGGCGTGAAAATGCCACTCCCTATGCTCCTTCGCATCGGTCGGCGACTGATGGAAGCCCATGGTGTAGGGGAAGCTGGTTTCGAAGAGGTTGTCGTAGCGGGTGGTCAGGCGCTTGAGCGCATCGGCCAGGCCGTCGCGTTCGGCGTCTTTCAGTTCGGGAAACGCGCCCAAGTGGCGGCGCGAAACCAGCAGCACTTCAAAGGGCCAGACGGCCCACCACGGCACCAGCACGGCAAAGTGCTCATTCTCCAGGATCACGCGCTCGCCGGCTCTCTGCTCGGCCCGAAGATAGTCGCAGAGAAGGCAACGGCCATTGCGTTCAAGGTACTTGTGCTGGGTCGCGGTCTCAGCGGCCGGCTCGTCGGGCACAAAGCCGGTGCACCAGATCTGCCCGTGGGGATGGGGGTTGCTGGCGCCCATCATGGCGCCGCGATTTTCGAAGATCTGCACGTACTCGATCCAGTCGAGAGCGCCGAGTTCCTGGTATTCGCGCGTCCAGGCGTCCACCACGCGGCGGATCTCGTCGCGCGTCATGCGAGCCAGGGTGAGCGAGTGGTCGGGGTGGTAGCAGAGCACCCTGCACAGGCCTCGGACGGGCGCAGCCACCAGCAACGATGACGCCGGCTCGTCGGTTACAGCGGGCACGTCGGGCAGCAGCGCGGAGTAATCGTTGACGAAGGAGAACACGCTCTCATACGCCGGATTGACGGCTCCGCCAGCGCGCTGGTTGCCCGGGCAGAGATAGCACTGCGGATCGTAGGCCACACCCGAGGGCGCGGCTTTCTGGCCCACTTCGCCCTGCCAGGGACGCTGAGTGCGGTGCGGAGAAATGAGCACCCAGGATTGCCGCAGCGGATTCCAGCGAAGATGCGGATACTGCCACTTCTTGTCCATGAATGCTCCCCGCATCGATTGTAAGGTCTGTGGCGGAAGGCGGAGCGGTCAGGGTTCCAGATCGAAAGCCGGCCGGAGGGTTCCGTCCATGTAAAACGGCACCGAGGTGTGCTCGTGAACGATCTTCCACTCGCCGCCGAGCCGCTCCAGGCACAGCGTCTCGCGCATCCAGAAGCGGACCGCTCCCTCGGCGCCCATCTTGGTTCCGGTCATGCGCAGGAAGCCGTGACAGAAGGCGACATCGCCGCTCACGTTGACACTGAAATCGCGCGGTTCCAGATCCACGGGGGTCGCCCAGCTATCGAGCCAGGCCTGTTTTTCCTCAACGTCGATGCCATGATGGATGAGGGGCGGCGCGAGGTTGTAGACGGCTGCGTCCGGAGCGAAGCAGGCAGCGAAGGCGGCGGCGTCCTTGTCGCGATTGGCCTGAAGCATGGAGTCGAGGAGAGCCAGAATAGCGGCCGCATCCGTTTGAACCTGGGATTGCAGTGTTGCCGTGGACATTGGGAACCTCCTTAGGGTCTGGCTGCAGATTGAGGGGCTTCGGTGAGCACCTGGTGGAGCTTTTCAGCGAAGGCAGCGGGCATGATGGGATCTCCCCGATCTTCGAAGTTGCAAGTTGATCCACTCAACCGAATTTCAGTCTGTCGGAATGAGGATTTCGGTGATCGCCTTCTCCGGCGGCGTGGTGCGCGGATCGTTGACGTAATTCTCGATGCAGAAGTCGCTGCGGAGGGCCATGTTGTTTTTGGAGAGAATCTCGAAGACGCGGCCGGTGGCCTGCGGCAGGTCGGAATACGGCCCTGTGAGCGTGAAGCGGCTGTACTCGCCGCCTGGGAAGAGCTCGTATTGCAGGCCCCGCGGCAGGCCGACGGGCGGCGCGGCGAGAGCAAAGCCGGCGCGATACACGTCGGGCCCCATTTTGTAGAGGCTCATGTAGCCGGTGACATTGTTGCGCTCTGAAAGCGCGGGCAGCAGGGTGTGCGCTGTCTGCCAGGCCTCGGGGGCGGTCTTCATGAAGGGTCCGGTTCTCTCGACGAAGACGTAGTGCGTTTCGGGCCAGGCGACATGGTCTGGTTCTTCGGTTAGGTTCATACGCTCTCCTTTTCGGGATTCTATGTGCAACGCGCTATTCGGTGAGGCAAAATCACCCGGCAACTCTGACTTCTCACCAAATGAAGCCCGCCAGCAGTGAGTGGCCACTAAGCCGGGGAGTTAGTGCCGATGTGTCTCCGAAGCTTCAGCGGGCGTTCCATCCGACCAATTACCCACGGGGACCAGGAAGATGGATTCCGGCTCCGGGCCCGGGGGAATCAGCAGGACGGGCGAGTCAGGCAGATTCGCTCCCCAGCTTGCTGCACTCGCATTTGCAATGTGAAACATCAAATGAGGGTGCCAGTGCCCGACGGAATCTCCAAGGTATCCGCCTTTCGCCAGCATGTACGACATCGCGCCTGGCTCCGGCAAGGGAATCAGATTGCTTTCGAGCGCGGCCTTCATGCTGTCCCCGATTTGCGTTTTGGTAAGCCCTTTCAGCGCCAGTCTGGTCCTTTGAATCGTGTAAGGAAGGATGGATCGCGAGGCCTGCGGGTTATAGCAGATGGGACCGCGAACTTTAGGATTCCAAAACTCATCGCTGCCCACCGGATTCATCCATGATCGCTCGACGATGCAGGTGAAGCCGTTCTTGCCCTCGATTGCGGTATGGTAGCCATCCTTTTCCAGAACCAGGACCTCCGCTTCCTGCGATATCGCTGCCGGAGCCGCGCTTCTTGCCAGGGCAATTTCGGCATCTCGATCCGCCATCAGGTAGCTGTCAATGGGGGCCATTGCCGGATAGGTTTGCACCGCATTCTGAGCCCGGACACGGCACGTAGCGCAATCCATTAGAAACAGAAGCGCGGTTGCCGTAGTCGCCATCTTGAGCAGTTTTCTGTTCATCATTGCCTCCAGAGAATGGATTTGTTCGATGGTTGAGAAATGCAGCCGATTCGACAAAAGACTTCACCCTTGCGGTTGAGCGAACAGCAATTCAATATAGCGGCGGAGATGATCGATGCATGCGGCGGCGACTTCGGGGCTATGCTGGGCCTTGGCCAAAATGAACGCTCCCTGGATGGCGGCCTGTGTGTAGAGCGCCAGGCTCTCCGCCGTCCATTCCGGATGAATGCCGCGCCGGCGCATGGCTTCTTCAATGTCGGGTACCAACGTTGCCGCGTGTCCGGCGATGCTGCGGTTACAGGCCTCGCGCAGGGCCGGATGCGTATCGTAGACCTCCTGGACCATGGTGCCCACCAGGCAGGTGAAGTCTGGCAGCTCGCCCATCAGCAGAGCCTTGCGGAAGTCAACGTAGGCCAGCAGGCGGTGGAGCGGGTCGGCGGGCGCGTGATAGGGGGCGGCTGCAAACAGCGCTCCGGTGCCTTCAATCCAGTAACCGGCGGCGGCCAGGGCCAGGTCTTCCTTGCTTTTGAAGTGATGAAAGAAGCTGCCCTTGGTGAGCCCGGCCGCCGCGCAGATGTCTTCGATGCGGGTCGCGGAGTAGCCTTTGGCGCGGATGACGTGCAGGGCCGCGTCGAGCAGTTTTGTCTTCGATTCGTGTTGTACTTCCGTTGGAGGCAAGGCATACCTACCAGTCGGTATGAACAATACCGACTGGTAGGTATGGTGTCAAGTGAATTCTATACGGCCCTGTTGGAAACTCCTGGCAGGCTGACATGAGCTCAGAGACAGCGTCTCGGTTTTCCCAGCTTATCCGGCCTCCAGGGCAGGCGCAGCATGCGGCGGGCGCGCATCTGCATCGCGACCGACTCACTCATGCGGGCTTGCTCGATCAGCGGCATCACTTCATCACGCAGGCTGGGCTCGGCAGCGGCGAGGACCGTAAAGGCTTCCAGCGCCATGGCGCGGACGCCGACGCGTTTGTCCTGGCTCATGGACCGCACCAAGGCCGCGAGGCGCATTCGCTGCGTGTGCGTTCGGGCGTTGAGAGCGGCGGCCATCGTTATCCAGCCGCGCACCTGCCATTGGTCAGGCGGCAGCTTGGCGACCAGGTCGAAGAGCGCGTCGGCGTATTGACTCAGAATGCCGGGCTGGCGGGCACTGAGACGGCGGGCCAGGTCGGCGGCGCAGCGGCGGTCGAAGGGATTCTGCGACAGCAGCTCTGCCATCAGGTCCCGCAAAGCCGCGCGGCGGGGCGGAGGCTGACGCAGGATATCCTGCACGGCGGCCATGCAATCGCAATAGGTCCAACTACGCCGGACGACCATCGAAGTGCTCGCGCCGCCAGCATACAACGGAAGGTTTCTCTATGGCCAGGGAGCAGCGCCCAGGGTTTCGGCGAGCGACGCGTTGGCGGGAGTCGGCCCAGAGGCGTTGCCTGGTTGGTGAGTGATGGAGGTTTGCTCCACATCCATTCCTCGCAAATTCGGCCTCCGGTTGCAAACAATTGGATGCAAGGTTGCGTCTTACGACCGTTCTCAACTATGAAACACGTTCTCGGAAAGGGGCAACCATGAGAATCAAACGAGCGGGTCTTGCGGGCGGGGCGTTTGCTGTGATGTCGCTGGTGGCGCTGGTTTCACGTGCGGCTGGACAGACTGGTGAAACGAAAACGGGCGACGCGGCGATGGCGCCGTCGGTGACCATCTATAACCAGCAGTTCGCGGTGGTGCGGCAGGGTCTGGCGCTGGATTTGAAGGCGGGGCAGAATCGCGTGGACGTCACCGACATCACGGGACACCTGGAGGCCGACTCCGTGTTCCTGCGGTCGCTGGAAGAGGGAATGCGGCTGCGCGTGCTGGAGCAGAATTATCGCAACGATCCGGTCTCGGAGCAGTATCTTCTGTCACTCTACGAGGGAAAGACGATTGACTTCCTGACCAGCGACAAGCAGATCGTGCAGGGAAAGATCATCCGCAGCGGCTTTGTGCGGCACTCCACCATGACGTATGGAGAGCCGTATTACCAGCAGCAGTCGGTGGAGGTGCAGGAGGGCGCTGGGCAGCCCATCATTGAGGTGAACGGGAAGCTGCAATTCTCCATGCCGGGGCAACCTCTGTTCCCTTCCCTGGCGGATGATACGGTGCTGAAGCCGACGCTCTCCTGGGTGCTGGAGGCGGACAAGTCGGGGAAAACACCGGCCGAGCTGAGTTACATCACCGGCGGCATGAATTGGGAAGCGAGTTACAACGCCGTCGCGCCCACCAAGGGAGACGAACTGGAGATTGTTGGCTGGGTTACGCTGGACAATCAGAGCGGCAAGACGTTTCCGAACGCGCGCATCAAGCTGATGGCGGGCGATGTGAACAAGATTCAGCCGGGGATGGCCGGCCGGATGGCGATGGCCTCAGCCATGGCCCTTCAGGTATCGGATGGCCAGCCGCAGGTGAGCGAGAAGGCGTTTGACGAGTATCACCTTTACACGCTGGAGCGGCCAACGACGCTGCACGACCGGGAGACAAAACAGGTTGAGTTTGTGCGGGCCGCGGGTGTGAAGGCCAGGACTGTTTACGTCTACGACGGCTGGCTGCTGGACGATCGCTATCGAGGCTGGAATAGCGAGGCGATTCGCACGCAGGAGAGTTATGGCACGGAGTCGAATCACAAGGTGTGGGTGATGCAGGAGTTCAAGAACAGCAGCGAGAACCATCTGGGCATGCCGCTGCCTAAAGGCAGGGTGCGATTCTACCGGCGCGACGACGATGGGCAGCTTGAATTCACCGGTGAAAACATCATCGATCACACGCCGAAGGATGAATTGATCAGGATTCATTCCGGCAATGCATTCGACCTGACCGGCGAGCGGCGGCGGGTGGATTTCAAGCAGGACCAAAGGGACCGCTGGGTGGACGAGAGCTTTGAGATCAAGGTGAGAAACCACAAGAAGACGCCGGTGGAGGTGAGGGTGGTGGAGCATCTCTACCGCTGGTCGAACTGGGAGATCAGCAGGAATTCCGATCCTTTCGAGAAGCTGGATTCGCGGACGGTGGTGTTTAAGGTGCAGATTCCGCCGGATGGGGAGAAGGTGGTGAGTTACCTGGCGCATTACTCGTGGTAACAGGTTGGCCGCTCACCTGAATTGCGCCGGACTATTGCGAGGTGATTCTGTGATCCTGTGAGGGAGGGTTGTGGAAGGCTATGATTTTGTGTGGGTTGGGAGAGGCTTCACAGTTTCACAGGGAAAAATACTCTGTTGTTGGGGGGCGTGGACCGCGCTCAAAGGAGGGCTTGGGCGGCGCCGGGGGATGCCGGGCGGGGTGGTGAGGAGAGCTTGCACCACCGCGGATACCGAGGTTTCGTGCTGGGCTGCCCAGATGCGGGCCTGGGCAGGCTTCGTCGCTGACGAGGACAATGATGTTGCGCATGTGGCGCCTTTCGGGGGGGTGGT
>Ga0326727_10005786_pt1 | contig 34821 bp, 40 predicted proteins | sample MB2enrmetagenome_FD_207643 | JGI IMG/M metagenome (GOLD analysis project Ga0326727, IMG submission 207643) | Lab enriched peat soil microbial communities from McLean, Ithaca, NY, United States - MB29MY | ecosystem: Environmental > Terrestrial > Soil > Wetlands > Peat | place: USA: New York...
CACCGATGATCCATACGGCGTTGTATTGACCTGTTGCAGTCACCGTATACGCGGTTTGCAACGTCTTCCAGCCATTCATGACGGTCGTGTTGTAACAGGCGTTGATCCCGCTACAAAACTGCTGCGGCACCGATGTCTGCGAAGGAAATCCCGGATACGCTTGCCCGGCATCGTAGCCACTCGTGCTCTCGGCATTCTCGGTAATCGTCCCGGCGGAGATGTTGTAGAGGCCTAAGCCGATCGGTGCTGGCACCCCCTGGATGTTCACCTGACTTCCGACGACATCGGCGGTAGGCTTCGCATCGGCGAATGCGCCATGCATGCTGACCTGCGTGCCGGCCTGCAACGTCCCAAGCGGCAGTTCCATGAACGTGTACGTGGTCGGATTTATGGATTGCCCGAGATTCGAGGTCCAGGCCGGTAGTGCACCGAGGATCGCTGTCTGCGGACTCTGCCCCGACTGAGTGAGCAGCGGATAACCGTAGCGCGTATTCGACCCGAGCGTTAACTCCCCGGCCCAGTAGACGACCCACTGATCCTGATTTGAAAACGGCAGCTGCTCACCGTTAAGGTACATCTGACTTGCCGGAGCTGCCACGCTTACCGTCGTCCCATTGAGTTTCTCGTAAGCTTGATTGTCGTACGCCAAAGCCGAGAATGGAACGGTCGTCATCGTTTGATTGCACGAGACTTGGCCGCCGCCCGGCGAGGGCGTCGGCGATGGGGACGATGCAATCGGAGCCTGGACCGTCACGCCGGCACTGTGGCCGGCACTATCGCTATACGTCGCGGTCACCGTATAGGTCGTCCCGGGATAGAATGGAGCGAAAAAGCCAGTTCCGCCTGGTATCGGGCAATCCGTACCGAGCGGTGGACTCACCGGCCCACAGGATTGCCCAATACCTTCGCTCGGTACGGACCCCGTGACCACGTAGGTAACGTAATACGGGCGAGTACCGCCACTTGGGCCCTCTACGGGCGTGTTTATGTCGATTTCGCTGGTTGTCGCGCTCATGACCTTGGGTCTGCCGGGCTTGAACGGACCGTTGGGGTCTGGGCTTGCCGTCGGGCTGGCGCTCGGCGTCGGCGTCGGGACCGGCGAGCCCGATCCGACAGTGACCGACCCTTGTACGGATTGGTCGTACGTTGTGACGGTAAACAAACACGTACCCGCTGTTAGCGGCGTGACCGCATACGACTGAGAGTCGCCGACGCCCGAGCCCAAGGCGCGCAAAGAGGCAACTCGCTTGCCCGCGGCCGATTGACACGCGCTGACCGTCCAAGGCGGCGTCGTTAGGTATTTCTGATACGTCCCGTAGTTCGGCTCGGTTGCCGTCGTGTTTTGCTGCGCGCCTCCAACGCGAAATGTTAGCGCGCTTGGAACGAGCGCCAGCGGTCCGATCGTCGGCGACAGGTACGCCCCCATCAGAACGCTGGTCGAAAACGGCGCGCCACCTTGCAAGAGATGGATCTCGCGCTCGACGTACGCGTTGCCGAGACGGATGACCATGACGCGATTGCCGGCCACCGCTCGCTGGGCTGGGTCTGTATTGGTGCCGAGCACCGCATACTCCGTGGCCGGGAAATCAACGGTGGCATTCGGGTCTAATTGCGAGGCGACACTCAGTTGGCCAGGCGGCGTCGGTGTCGCCTGGAACGTTGACATCCTGATCGACGAACCCGTTACGGCGCATCGCGCATCTTCTGGAGCGGCGTAGGACAAGCATTGAACGAGCGAACCACCCGCAAAGGACCAACCCCAGTAATGCTTCCCGCCGGTGGAATCTTGCCCGTAGAACCGAACTTGCGCGCACGGCGTCCCGTCCCCCGCGCCGGCCCCGCCGCACGACGCCGGCGTGTAGATCCCGACCGAAGTATGCGCCGAATTCCGCAGCTGCGAGGTTAGCTGGTCGATATCCGATATCGCTCGGATCGCCGATGACTGCCGCGACAGGCCGGCGCCTCCACCTTGAATGACGGCAAGCGGAATAGCGATTAGCACCGATGCCAACAGCACGGCGAGGAGGACTTCGATCAGCGTCATGCCTCGCTGAGAGTTCAGGCGTTTCATCCCAGACCGTCGCTTTCAGATCATTCTTGCGCTTGTGCAAAGGCGATCCATTCGATAGCGTTCCTTTGCCGCAGGCGTCGAACCTAGCCAGATGATGAGTATCCGCTTCTACGATGATGCTCCGCATCGAGGCCGATGGCAAATGTGATCGTTCCGGACCGCGTATCATGCGAACGCGGTCCAAAACGTTACTCATCCTCAACGACGACAGAGACTCATGAATCCTTCGGAACTTCTCATCGCCCCCATCAATCGCAGCTACGTCCTCACCGAGATACTGGCCGGCGTTCCCCCGGGCACCTACCGCCGCTATCTCGAGTCGATTTCACAGATCCACGCCGGCGATTACGGCACCCTCGGAGAACGCGATCTCGAGGTGGCGATCCGAGAACGTTTCAACGAAATGCGATCAATTCGCGAGCTACGACTGATTCACGACTTTGCAAACAACTGGTTCGGCGCCCCGACCAGGGCGACGAAGGGCCTCTTATGGACCTGGGGACATCAAGGGAGTCCCACGGTTGGCACCGGGGAAGAATTCGAACCGGAACGGTGCGAGCAGCTCCTGTACACTCAGGAGATCGCTCTGCCGGCGGGAACAACGCTCTTCCATATCGGCGGCTTCGAATGGGGACCCCGCGCGGCCCTCGCGATCGGCGAGTCAACCGGCATGTCGAAAATTGTGAACCACCGCTCCTGACGGTACCGCTCGTTCACCGACTACGATATCCAGAGCGCCTTCCGAATCTCGAGGATCCGCACTTGCGAATCATTTCCAAAGTCCGCCCGCTCGCAGCGGCGATCGCGTCCGCTGCGAAAATCGTGAAAGAGGGGACCGGCATGCCGACCCTCGGCTGCGTGCTGTTGGATGCCGCGGATAGCAACGTTCTCGTTGAGGGAACCGACGTCGACACGCGTATTTCGCATCGCGTCCCTGCGGCCGTCGCCAGCCCTGGCCGAATTTGTATCCCGGGCAACATCTTGGCGGACTATATGGCCGCGCTGCCGGACGGCGAATTGGAGATTCAAGCTACCGGCCTCAGCTCTGTGGAAATCCGGCGCGGATCGTCGCGCGCCCAAATCTACGGGCTCCCCGCCGACCCTTTTCCGACGCTGCCGGCCGGAATGACCCGAAGCCTCCGGAATATCTCCGGCGAGAGTTTTGCGAACGCCGCCAGCGCTACGTCGTTCGCAGTCTCGAAGAGCGAGGCCCAGCCGGCGCCCCTGCACGGAACTCACGTTTCGTTTGGAGAGATTGGGTTCTGCCTGACCGCAAGCGACGGATACCGGCTCGCGCGCTATACCCGTGGCCGACAAGACGCGCGGCCTCGAGCTTTCGTCGTGCCCCTAGCCGGCTTGCTCGCGATCGCGCGCGCCTTCAAAGAGTCTCCAAACCTGGACATCTCCACAAAGATCATTAGCGACGAGGAGCATCACTTCATCGCTACGGACGGCCGCTCAATCGTCTCGACGCGACTGCTATGCGGTCAGTATCCCGACACTTCCGCGTTGCTCGGCATAAAACCAACGATGGTCGCCACGATCGACCGGGAGAACTTCGTTACGGCCATACGGCGCGCAGAACTGATGACCGACGACCGATCGAGAACGCTTGCCATCCAGATAAAGAACAACGAGTGCGAAATCGACGTGCGCTCAGAAACGTATGGCGCAGGGCACGAGCTCCTGCCCGTTCTTCAAGAAGGATCGAGCGTCAACGTGGAAGTCAACGCCGTACAGCTCGCTCAGATCCTCAGCCACATCGAATCGACACAGGTCACTCTCGGGTTCTCCGGCGCCCTCGGACCGATTTCGATCAGCGAGACCACGATTGCTGGATCACCGCCGGCGGATGCACAGTACCTCCTGATGCCCCTCACACCCGGCCTTCGAGCCGCGTAAATCCTCGGGAACGTCATAGACCCGGGAACAAAAATGGAACGAGAATGCCTGCAGAAGAAACGCTGATACTCATAAAGCCCGACGCCGTGGAACGCCATTTGATCGGCGCGATCATCAAGCGCATAGAGGATCGTGGCCTATCGATCACGAGGATGCAGTTGACCCAGGCAAGCACAGGGCAGATCGAACGGCATTACGCACATCTCGCTGCGAGCGAACACTATGCGCGAATCATTCGGTGGATGACGCGGGGCCCACTCGTTGCGTTGCTGGTTACGGGTGAAAATGCCATCCAGGCCATGCGCCAAACCATCGGCGCCACCGACCCTCTTCAGGCGGCGCCGGGATCGATCCGCGGAGACTTCGCATCCTGGATCGGCGCGAATCTCGTACACGCGAGCTCCGATCGCGTAGCGGTTGAGGTGGAACGCGAAATCTGGTTCCCCGCCGAATCGGGGCCCGACACCTAAAACGTCCGACAGCAAGTCCACACGATGGAGCGATGTTCGATGCGCGCCGTCGATACCAGCGAGAAATGCAGGAGACGAAGCCATATGCCGCAGCTGACCGCTAACCAAATCACAATCGCGTTCGACATGCCCGAGACGATCTCGCTGATGAAGCTCTGCACGGACCTCGGCTATTCTCAGCCGACCGTACGAACGCCGTGGGCGGAGAAAACGTTCGCTGACGGGAGTCGCTTGCAATTCCATCGCGACGTGAAGCAGCAATGCGTCTTCGCGATCTGGTATGGAAACGTGACCGACTGGGGCGTCGGCCGCTTCGCGATCGACACCATCTATCACGACCTTGCCGAAATTGGATACGTCGCTCCGTCGCCACCCCCTGGACCCCATCCGGCGCCACCGGTGAATCCCGGGAAGCCCGCCATCGCGCCACCCGTCTACGGCGCCGCCGAGAACGAGCAAGCCTTCATCGATTTTTTCGTCAGTCTTAGCCCGGCGCGCTGTCCATAGGAAAGATCCGGCCAGAATAAACGTCACGCGAACCATCCCGAGTTTGCTTTCGCACTCGGGCGTTTCGCCCAATTCCCAATACTAAAAATCTCGGAGAATAGCAACAGTGGCAACAGGTTTCAATCGCGGCATCTTCATCGGCAATGTGGTGGACGCGCCGGAGACGCGGCCCTACGGAGACGGCACGAAGTCGCTGACTCGCTTCAAACTCGCGGTCAACCGCGGCAAGAGCGAGACCCTCTTCGTCAACAGCACGGCATTCGCGGGCCTCGGCGGGATTTGCGCACGGTACCTTCATAAGGGCAGCAGCGTTCTCGTCGAAAGCCGCGTCCAAGTCGAGCGATATACCGACAAGCACGGGGCGAAACGCCAAGCCGCGGCACTCGTCATCGATAACATGACGATGCTCGGCGAGGGATCGAATGCCGGCATGAATACAGGCGTGTGGGTCGGGACCCTCGGGGCCGACCCCGTCTCGGTGAAGGCCGGCACGAAGACAAAAGTGCGATTCAGCATCGCCATCAACGATCCCAAGTACAAGTCCAAACCGGCCGTGTGGATCGACGTAACGGCTTGGGAGAAGACCGCGGAACAGGCCTTGGCGGTCCTGAGCAAGGGCACGAGCGTAGCGGTGATCGGCCGGCTGACGTCGCGGACGTTCGAGCGCAAGGACGGCACCAAAGGCGACTCGGTCGAGATCGTCATGGAGTCCTTCCAACGCGTCGGCCGGAAGCCCGGCGGCGGTGCGCTCGGGGGGCCTGCGACAGTGACGCGTTCGTCGACCTCGGCCCAACCGGCGGGGGATCCGGACGAATCTCTCGATTCAAGCGATTTCATACCGTTCTAAACAGCAGTCGCGTTTCGCGCGCCTGAAGTGATCATTGGCGATGACGCTAGCACATATGCGGTGTCATCGCCCTTTCTATCCCCAGAACGTGATCATTATTCGGCGTCTATCGTGAATGTGACATAGGAAACGGCACTCTGGATAGGCAGCGACCCGGGTCGCTGCGATATCCTTAGTCTATGAGTGCTGCGATACACAAATCGATCTGGCTCGCTGCGCCCTGAAACAGAGCGAGTCTCTTCTCGCGTCCCATCTTCACTTCAAGAAAGCATATTCTCGTGCGACTACTTACCAGCTGCATTCTCGGAACGCTCCTCGTCGCGGCCGGCGGATGTGCCGCGGCGCCCAGTTCGTCGTCAATTCCCGCAGCCCAAGCTCAGGCTACGCTGCTCCCGAACCTCGCCGTGCAGGCCGGATCCGCAGCCGATCAAGCAAAGGCGTCGAAACTTGCCAGCAACGCACCCGCCAACCTGACCATCCCTTGGGGAAAATGGTCGCCGGTGTTCTGGGCGGCGGAAGCGGGCGACAAGAAACAGATCGAATTTTACGACGACGCGAAGGACAGCCTGTCGAAGGCCGGCGAGTTCGAGTGCTCCGAACCCGACCATCAACCGCGCCCTCGTGAGATCGCGCTCGTTCGGGTAGAATCCGACGCAGCCGGTAAGGCCACGTTCAAAATCTGGCCGCAGTCGACCGATCCGGATTGGGAAAAATGCGCACTTCACATCGGCGACGGTCAAAACGGCACACCACTGACGATCAACCTTTTGATCGAGCTCGAACGGTAAGACGCATCGAGATCTACCGATGGGGACAGGGGCTGGCGACGGCCCCTTTTTCATGGTTCGCTCCCCTCCCATCGCGTTCGTCCTCATCAAGCACGTTGGCTTGAAAAACGAGTCGGTGGTACGCTTTTAGCTATGAAAGCGATCGACAACGTACTCGTGACGCTCCTCTTGGGTGCAGCGATATCGCCCATCTGCGCGCCGGCACAAACTATTCCGTATCAGTACGCATCGCCGCCGCCGTCGTACACGTTCGGCAACGCAACACCGCGTCCCGACGCAACGCCATACCGGCCACGACCGCTCGGCATCTACCGTCTGTTCCTCGGTATCGTTCAAAGCTGCCATGGGAACCGGATCCGCTTCACCGACGGCCGCGAGATCAGTCTCACGCCGGAGACCGTGATCGAGCCAACCGGGTTGACGATCCGCCCGCATATGCAAATCGCCGTACACGGCTTCTTCACGCCGGCAGGACACATCACCGCCAGGGAGATCGTCGTCGAGAATGGCGACGGCGACGCACACTAAGCACGAGCGCTGAAAGCAAAAGTGGGGCCGTTGCCTTGCGGCCCGGTATCCCACCGACTGCCGATGAACGTTTCCGCGATCGCTCGCTTCGTTGCGCTACCCGGTCTCAGTCGCCCTCAGTATAGCACGCCGTCGCCGCCGATTCAAAGGGGCAAGTCACATCGCCGCATCTGCGTAGGCCTCGCCGGCTCGAACGACTGAACGGGAACAGCATCATGGGCATCACCGACGAAAAAGCTGCCTACTACGTCGATGGGCGAAATCTCGCCTCGTACGCACAACGTTTCGCGCCGCAAGGAGAACGAGACGTCAGCGTGGATCCGGGCACCATCGTCAAGGGAATCGCGGATGCTACCCGCGGCCTCGAGATGCATTCGATCTCGTACTTCAGCGGCATTCCGGCCCCCGATCGACCGGCATTCCGCGCACGCGAAGTGTTCAAGCTGAATGCACTTGCCGACCGCGGGGTCATGACGCATGCGAATGATCTCGTGCTCGGCGACGACGGCCTCTATCATGAAGCCGGGGTCGACCTGCACATGGGCGGCAAAATGATCGAGGATTTCCTCTATCACGGCGTCCGGAAGTTCGTGCTCCTCAGCAACGACCAAGACTTCGAGCCCTTCGTGGAACGATTGCGTCTCCTGAGTCGCCAAACGCATCAACCGGTCAAGATTTACAACGCAATCTGCGAAGGATTTCGACCGATCGCGACGACGATCCCGATCGTAATCCCGGACCGGACGATCGAACACGCCCTCTTCGACTGGAAACCCCTCCTGAAAGGCGCGCTCGAGAATTTCGAGCAGGACCGGGCTCGCGCGATGGATGCGCGCCGCCACGAGAAACCGATCGCGCCGGCGCGCGCCACATCTCTCCCCGCTTCCGGGGTCGCCATCATCGCGGACCTGCAATCCATGGGGAAAATAGCTCGAGGACCGTCCCTTCGGCGCCCGCACCTCGATGCGAACGTCTCGGAGCTCGTCGATCTCCTCGCGAAACAACGCGGCTGGGGCGTTGTCGCGAAAAACGCGTACTCGTGCATTCATGACCGAACGGTCTCTCTGCGCGAATCGCTCCTGGTGTCGTCAATGCTCGATCGGCTCAGCGCGCTCCGATGGCGAACGAAACAGTTCCCGTACCAATATAGCCTGGATCGCGCCGGCGGACCGCAAAGCAAACACGATCCCGGCCATCGACACAGCTCGCCAACCCGAGTGCCGCGCGAAAAGAAAATCCACGCGACGATGCTAACGGACGCCATTTCTATGGCTCAACATCGCGCGGTGGATACGATCGTCATCCTCTCCGATGACCCAAACCTATGGCCGATCGTCCCACTCGTGAAGAAAATCGGGCGGTCGCACGGGAAGGCCGATCTCCGGGTCATCCATGCCAAAATGAACGAGCAAACCCGAACGTACGATGGCGCCGAACACGTACTCGTGCCGCGAAGCCTCTACCTCGCAAGCATCGATACTGTCGATCGCATGAAGCTCGCACAACAAGCAGAGCGAGACGCGCTGTATCGCGACATCGGAATAATCAACGAAGAGCTGGCGAAGCAGATGCGACGCGACCCGGAATTTCTTGTGAAGCCCGAGCAGGCAATAGGCCGCTTCGTGTTCTCGAGCGCGCATTGGTCAGCGCTGCAACAAAGTGACGGCGTCGTAGCACTCTACCGAACGCGAGACCTCCCAATTCCGCTGGTCCACGACCAGAAATATCGCTTGTCGAATCACGGACAAAGCGTCGATGTCCTTGAGAGAGACAACCGATCAGATGACCGCCAGAACGAGAGATATCGGTAGTGATCGTGTCGAAATGGAAGCTGCTAGCCCTTGTGCTGCTCGTCCCCATATCGCTTGTAAGTTGTAGTAGCACTGTCAGCACGGCCCACGAAAGACCCATTACATCGTCGACGAAGATCAATCTACGTCAAGCTCGGGCGGCTCTTCTCGACAACCGAGATCGCGTGCGTGCCGCCCTGACGAAAGAAGCCTCGTTCTCAGGTACGCCGACCTCGAATACGCTCTCGTCGCTTGACGACGCCGAAGGCGCGTTAGCGCAAGAGTCGACCGCGCTGCTCAACCAATTCGACTCTGCGACGGGCAACGACGATTCTCGACTCGTGAACGCAATCCAGACGTGGAGTTCCAATACGATCGGCCCGTTTAAGACCGATCTGAACACTTGCGGACAAGCCTGTCTCAAAGGCGCATCCCGAATACTCCTCGCTCAGGAAGCAAAACTCGACCGCATGATCGATGCGGAGGCGACGCTTCTCGGCGGTGCGGCGTATCGCACCGACCAGACGGTCGACCCCGCGCGCGTCGCCGCCGCGGCAGCCTGGGGAGTGAGCGGGCACTCCGCGACGAGCATCGCTCCCTCAACGGCCGGCGCCGCGTGGAGCTCTGGGAACGGCAACGACATTCAGATCATCACGATGGAGGACGTGGTCGACGCGATCTCACGAGCCAAGACGGTGACCGCCACAGCCTTCACTCTCTCGCGTCGCAGCGACTTCGCACACGCCCTCGAGGCGGATCACGCGAGAGGCGCCGCCGTCACGGTTGAGCTCGATTCCGACGCCTTTGGAGGTGCCCGGCGAAGCAACGAAATCACCGCGGCGGCCTTTCGGGCAGAGGGCATCGGCATCATCTACTCGCAGGGACCGCTTCATGCGAAGGTCGCTATGATCGACCACCAACTCGTCATGAGCGACCGAAATTGGGACAACGACGGCGGCTTCATTATCCTCGACCGGAGCAAAGACGACCGTAACGTTATCGCCGCCCTGCTCCGCGGCCACCCATCGAGTAACTCGCACTTCTGGACGGTGAAGGGGGACGCTCTCGTCGCGGAGTCCCACGTCATCGGCAACGATCGTGGCGCATCGGTCGATTTCGAATCGGAATCCTTCGGCGGAAACAACGTCGTGTACGACGCGCTGATGGCTCGAGCACGAGGGGGAGCGCACGTGCGCGTGATCGTCGCCGCTCAGGAGTACGATTCGACACCATCTGAGCGCGAGGCGATCCTCGAACTCAAGACCGCCGGCGTCGCCGTTCGAATTGGATCGACAAACGAGAAACTCGGGTTGACCGGATCGACCTCCTTTTTTTCGAGCGCGAACGCCACTGCCGGCTTACCGGACCAAATTGACTGGGGCATGACTACGACGGACCGCGGCCTGATGTCGCAACTCTCAGCGCGCTATCAACGAAACTGGGACCAAGCCAGTCCCGTCTAGCTCCCCGTCTCATTTATCCGGAAGGCGACCGCCCCCGTGCCGCCGCCTTCCGTCTGAAAGATGATTCAATGACTACGTCCGTCCCGACCGCGCCCGCGGCGCACAAGGCGACTCCCGAGCAACGCGCGATCATCGCCGCCGCGAAACGGGGGGAGAGCATGCGTATCCAAGGACTCGCTGGAGCCGCCAAGACCTCGACGCTTCGCGCCATTGCGTACGCCTTGAAAGATCGCGGCCTCACCGGCTACTACCTCGCTTTCAACAAACCGATCGCAGACTCGGCGCGCGCGAAGTTCCCACCGTGGATCAAGGTCATGACTCAGCATAGCCTCGCATTTCGCGCCGTCGGCTTCGCATATAAGCACCGGCTCCACAGCGAAGGGGCTGGCTTTCGACTTCGCAAGGCAATTGCAGACGAGTTCAACCCAACCCTCATGCAACTCACGTGGAATCGGTTCGCGGCACTCCAGTCCGTCCTCAAAAGCCTAAACAACTTCCTGTGTTCGGCGGATCCGCACGTCCTCTCGAGTCACGTCGCGCTGGCCGATTTGCGCGAAGCCTGCATCGATCCGGAGGAGGGACGAGCGGCACTCGTGCAAATCGTTCAAAGCGTGTTTGATCGCATGAGCGACCCTAGTAGCGAGTTTCCAATAACGCACGACCTGTACCTAAAGGTCTTCCAACTTCGGAAACCAAACATCGGTGCAGACGTAATCTTATTCGATGAAGCGCAAGACGGAAACCCATTAAACGTCGCGGTCGTTCTCCATCAACCGTGCCAGAAAATCATCGTCGGCGACCAAAATCAGGCGATCTACAGTTTCCGCGGCGCCATCGACGCCTTCAAGCTCATCGACTTTCCGGTCTACCCTCTCACGCAGTCGTGGCGCTTTGGTCCAGCGATCGCCGAGATTGGCAACCTGATTCTGGAGGCGAAGGGGGAGCCACTCCGTCTCGTGGGTTGCCCGACGAGGGAATCGCGGCTTGGCCGGCTACCGATTCCCGACGTTGTCCTCGCGCGAACCAATGCGGGGCTCTTTGCGGAAGCCGCGGAACTCGTGCGAAAAATCGAACCGGCGGAGAAAATCGCGTTCAACAAAGGCGTGGAGCCGGTTATCGATATGGTTCTCGCGGCTTATCACCTCTTCAAACACGGCTCGTGCGACCATCCGGTCTTCCGCACCTTCTCCTCGTGGGCGGAGCTGTGCCAGCTCGCGGAGATGAAACAGGCCGATAACTTGGGGCCATTCGTCAAGCTGATCTTGCAATACAAACACGAGATCCCGTCGGTCTGCGCTGCGATCGCGTCGCGCGCGACGAACAACGAGAACGAAGCTCGCGTCGTCCTCTCTACGGTGCACACGTACAAAGGCCGCGAAGCCCCAACCGTTCGTCTCGCCGATGACTTCGGCCCTTTCTGCGAAATGGACCGCGAGACTCGCACCTTCAAGTTCAACGAAGAAGAAGCGAACGTCGCCTACGTCGCCGTGACGCGCGCCATGTCGGTGCTGGACCTCGGCAGCTATCGCAACGTGCTGGCCGAATCTATCTCCTGTGTGAGCCGGATGCGAGAGGCGCGCCAACAACTCGAGCCGATGGCCATCGAAACGTAAGGCCGGGGCGGCATTGTCGTGTTGCGGTTTCACGAGCGAACCGCAACACGAGTCCAGTCGAGAAAGCAAATCGTTGGAACATACCGCAGTCCGCGCACTCCCTGACGAGCACCAACGCGTGCTCGAGCTCTTGTCGACGCACACCTACGAACAGGTCCGGGAGCTTACCGGGTGGTCCCGCGGACGCATTCATGGGCTTGCACTCAAGTGCGGAGCGCGGAAAACGGAGGAGCGAATTCGCCGGCGTGCTAGTGAGCGCGCCGCCCTGCAGCGCGAAGCGTTCGAAGAGATGCTCGGCTCAACCGTCACCGCGGACGTTCTCGACTTCATGGGGTCGCTGCCGGATCGGAGCATATCGCTTTTCGTGACATCCGTCCCGTACAACCTCGGAAAAAAATATGGCGGCGCGGCCGGTGCAGATGCAATGCGCCACGTCTATTATCACGGTTGGCTGATGCAAATCGTATCGGAAATGGCGCGAACGCTCAAAGACGGCGGGACCGTGGTCGCGCAACTCGGGACGACGCGAGATGACGACGGAGCGATCGTTCCGTTAGACGTCATGCTCTTCGAGGATTTCAAGCGCGCGGGTCTGACCTTTCAGAACCGCATCATTTGGCCAACGCATTCGGGCTTAACGCCCAAAGGCCGGCTCGCAGAGCGATGCGAAACGGCACTCGTCTTCTCGCGAGGAACGACGCCCACGTTCAACCGGAACGCGTGCCGTATCCCGCAGCTCAACCCCGGCAAACGCGCGTTCAAAGGGCCGAATATCGGCCGTCTTTCCGGACATCCGCTTGGCGCGAGCCTCACTGACCTATGGAACGACGCCGCACTTCGCCATCTCGGGCACAACGACCCGGAGAAAACGAGTCACTGCTGCCAGTGGCCCGTCGCTTTCGCAAAACGATCTACGCTACTATTCACGAATCCGGACGACATCGTCTGCGATCCATTTTGTGGCTCAGGCAGCTCGCACGTGGCGGCCATCGAGGCTGGGCGCCGATTCATCGGCTGCGACCTATTCTACGCCGAGATCCGAGAGCCGCGGATTGCGGCCGCCAAGCCGGACACCTTCACTCCCTTTACCGGAGTCACGGAGAAGAGTTTCGCAATCTGGGAAGCTGAGGCCCGGCGCGTGGAAGCGACGCCGGCGAGTCCCATGTCTGCCCGAGCAGACGCGCGGCTGCTCCTCGACTTCCTCGCTCCGGCCCTGTTTCAGGAGACGGACTGACGTGAACGGGACATGCAAGGGCGACCCGCTTCGGGACTTCGACCGATGGCTGACCGGCGAAGGGCTGGTCGGCAAGATATTGATAGCCCTCGACCGGGGCATCCTTAGCGCGTTCGACATTTACATAAAGTCAATCGCCGTTCCCGAACGCTACCAGCACCAAGGTATTGCGAAGAAAGTAATGCAGAAGCTGGTAGAGATATCCGAACAGTACGATGTGCCACTCGGGCTGGAAGCCTCAGAGGAGTCGGAGGATGCGGATTGGTTGCAGGAATGGTACAAGCGGCTCGGGTTCGACTACGGTTCCCTCGGATTCGGCGACTACGGCCCGTACATGGTGAGAGACAGAAAAGGGTTGACAGTCTACGTCTTAGGGCAGCAACCAGTTACGAGCGCCGGGTCGGCCGTCGCATCGCTGCCCGCAGTTCGAGGAGACGAACGAGGGATCGGTCCTCGGGTAAGGATTTTCTGATCGCGGTCACAGAACGTGTTCGCCGCAAACGCTTGTAAAGGCGTGAACCGGCATGCTTGCTAAACAGCACGAATCGGCGTGTCGTACTTCCGGTTTTGCCCATGAGGACATTCTTCCGTTGATCACAGTTCCCGACCACTACATCGAACGCGACCGTAGAAGGGGACGCAATTTCTTCTTGACGCTGCTCGCAATCGCGCTCGCGATCGCCGGCGGCGCCTACGAGTACCTGCAACCGCAACGAGTCGCGAACGAGCTAGGGCTGGCGCTACTCCATCGCGACGGCATCAAAGCCGAATCTCTGATCGACCTGCCCGCTATCACAGATTCGGTCGTCCACGCCGCTCATTCAATCGCCGACGCGAACCCTTCGAGCGAAACTCCATACGAGATGGAACAAGACGTTGCAGATCCGGGGAGAAAGGAGCGCAACGTACGAGAGGTATTGACGCCGCTGAACTTTCCGCACCTCGTCAGCAGCCTTCCCATCGACCGAGAGTCCGAGCACGACTTCGCAACGCTATTGGTAACGCATGGCCACTACGTCGATCTCAACCACTATCAGATCGACGGCTATCCCGGTCCGGGCACACTCCATCGGCTCCGCCACCCCATCAGTCGCGAGTTCAAAGGACCACTGCTCAACATCACATTCTGTCGCGAAGGATTTGGGTGGAAAGCCTGTGCCGTCGCGGTCGATTCGTTCATGATGCAAGCGATCGTTAGCCAATAGACGTCTCTCGAGGAGAGCGTTCGCTTCACGACGCTCTCCTCGCTACGCAGAAGACAGAAAGAAGGCCGCCATGACCGTACAGGTCGAGCCATTCCCGAATCCCGATCGACACATCTGCCGGCACCCCCGATGCGACGGCCGGCCGGCGAAGTGGCTCTTGCCTCAGACCAAAAACGTGCCACATGGTCCCATGGTCTGCTGCGGCGTGCACTTGGCGCGGTTCGTCGAGATCGCGCTCGAAATGATTGCGGAAAAGCAAATCTCGACCGCCGCTCCTTAGAACGACGACGCGCACGAGAACCATTCGCGGCCCTCGGCGACACCGGCACTCCGGCCGATATCGAAACCGACGCGACGACATCCCATTTGTCGATCCCGCCTCGGGGCCCGTTCGTCGATCCGAGAAAGACAACGCGCGAGATTAAGTGTCGATCGCGCGCGGTTTCATCGTGAATACAACTTAACGTTAAAATGATAGAAGGCTGCCATGACTTTCGAAGTCGGGTCTTTAGGAACTCAGCCGCATCGTGTTGCGCCGCGATCGGGTAAAGGTCCACTCCGCGTGAGACTAACCCAGATCGACGGCAAGCTCCCAAATCTGGCCTTGATGAAACTGTCCCATTGGCACCGAGCGCAAGGGGACGAAGTGTACTTCAGCCGATCGGTCTGCCGCGGACTCTTCGAGCCGGACTACGATATCGTGTACGGTTCGACAATCTTCGCCTTTGCCAAAGCCAATACGCAGATACTCTTGACGCAATTTCCAGAGGCAATCGTTGGAGGAACCGGCAGCGATGCTCCGCTAGACTTCACCGTGGAGCGGCATCTTGGCATTGAAGAATACGAACATTATGATTACAGCCACTGGCCCAATTTTCTGCCGTCACTCGGCTTCACGGCTCGCGGATGCCGTCTCGCCTGTGGCTTCTGCAAAGTACCACGCAAAGAGGGTCGTCCGCGCAGCGTCAATACGATAAATGACATTTGGCGCGGCGATCCGCACAAGCGCTGGATTTGCTTAATGGACAACGACTTCTTCGGAAATCCGCACTGGCGGGAACGCGCTCAAGAGATTCGCGACGGCGGCTTCCGCGTTTGTTTCAATCAAGGAATCAGCGTCCGACTCATCACGGACGAGGCAGCTGAATGCTTAGGGTCGCTTCCCGTCTACGATGACCAGTTCCGCCGGCGGCGCCTCTACACCGCGTGGGACAACCTCAAAGACGAAGCGATCTTTATGAAGGGCGTGAAGCGCCTCGAAAAATACGGATTCAACCCGCGGAACCTCTTGGTCTACATGCTGATCGGATTCGATCCATCCGAAACGCTCGAGCGCATTCTGTATCGCTTCAACCGGCTCGTAGACCTGGGCTGCAAGCCGTACCCGATGGTCTGCGATAACAAGAATAAGGAACTACGCCGGTTCCAGCGCTGGGCCGTTGTGGGAGCGCACCGGAGATGCTCCTTCCGGGACTACGATCCCGCTACCCACGATCGGAAGCGTCGTCACCCGACGAATGAGGACGCGATGACGTTTGCCGAAGCCGGCATGATTGAAGCGATGGAAGCGGCTTGATCGTCGCGCGATTACTAGCTAGCCGTGCGAGAGACGCCCGCCGATGTCTCGGCGACAACCCACTCCGTTGCGTCCGCTGCTGAGAGTGGTTTTGCGTATAGATATCCCTGACCAAATTGGCAACCGAGTGCGCGCAGCTCGCGCTCTTGCTCAGCGGTCTCGATGCCTTCGGCTGTGACGGACATGCCGAAGTCACGGGCGAGAGCCAACACCGTCTCGACGATCCGCGGGTTCGCCAAACCGTCGCCCTTGCCACTGACAAAGCCACGATCGATCTTTAGAGCGTCGATCGCGAATTCGTGGAGATAGGAAAGCGAGCAGTAGCCGGTACCAAAATCGTCCATATGAACCCGGACGCCAAGATCTCGAATCAGTCTCAAGGTCGTGGCCGCTCGAACGGCATCGGTGGCTAGCTTCGTTTCGGTCACCTCAACGACGAGTCGTGAAGCATCCAAACGAAACTCCTCGAGGAGCTCGCCGATGCGAACGACGTCCGCAGGAGCAACGAGCTGGCTTGTGGAGACATTGACGCTCATCGAAAGCGAAGACGCGGCCGGCGCCAGTGAGTCCCACCGCTGCAGCTGAGCACACGCCTCACGCATGACGTGCCGCCCAAGCGGGACGATCAGACCCGTGTCCTCGGCGACGGCGATGAACTCATCTGGACGCACGATACCGAGGAACGGATGATCCCACCGCGCCAAGACCTCAAACCCGCTAAGCCGACCCGTCGCCATGCTTAGAATCGGCTGATAAGCCACGCCTAGCTGCCGTCGCTCAAGAGCTTTGCGCAATTCCATCTCGATGAGATGTGCCCGGGCTACGCGGGCTAGGTGTTCGCTGTTGAACAAGAGGCAGCGGTTCTTGCCAAGACTCTTTGCGTGAAACATGGCGATATCGGCATTTCGAAGCAACTCTTCCGCCTTGACACCGACACTGCTCACCGCGACACCGATGCTCGGTGTGAGATAGAGATCGGACCCGCCAACGGAGAACGGAGCCGCGAACAGCGTCAGGGATCTCTCGGCTGCCGACAATGCCGACGCCTCGTCCTCGACACGGCTCACCATCATCAGGAACGCGTCGCCATCGGCGCGGGCCAGTAGGTCCCCCTCGGCAACGTTCGCCTCCAAGCGCCGTGCGATTGCGGCCAGCAATTCGTCGCCGACGGCGTGACCGTGACTGTCGTTGATCAGTTTGAAGCGGTCGAGATCGATCAGAAGCACCGCAACAGCGTCGAACTGGCCGGCAGACAGTCGTTCGCGAAGCCGCTCGAGAAACCACGGCCGATTCCCGAGGCCCGTGAGCCTGTCATGAGAGGCCGCGTACAAAAGACGGTCCTGAGCCAGCCGCCGATCGACGGTTTCTTCACGTAGCTTGACCGATGTCGGGCAACGACCACACTGAGGGACGCTACTCCGAGCAGCAACGTCTTGCAGCCTCCGCAGTTCGGTAATATCGCGTTGATACGCAATAACGTCCGTCACTCGACCCCGAACGTTGCGCACCGGCGCCAACACGACTTCCAGCCAGACGGTGCTCCCATCCTTGCGGACCGTTTCGATCTCGAGGGAAGCGGTCTTGCGATCCCGAGGCAGGCTCCGTAGAATGTCCCGGGCGATCTCTTGATCGGCCGGCGATCGATGATTGAAGTACGGGGATTGCCCGATCACCTCGTCCGCGCTGTAGCCGGTCAACTGAGTGAACGACTCATTCACGTAGACGATGCGCGCGGAATTCAAGCGCCCCGGCGGCATCGCGTAAATCATGACCGCGTCGTTCGACAAACTGACAACAGACTCGAATAGCGCGAGCCCAGCCGATGTCAAGGCCGAGGAAGCGCCGTCCCTTATCCGGCCAGTAGAATCACTACTTCCACGAGTGCGAGCCGACCGGGTTCGCGTTATCGCGCTCTGTCCGTCCACGGAGCCAGTATACTCTACCCGGCGCAGTGACGAAAGCGCGGCTGACTAGGGACCCCGAAAACCGTGCCGGACTCACGCGACGATCGCAAGAGAAAGCGCGCGAAGACACAACCCGCAGCAATGTGATCAACACGGGACACCGCCCTTTTTAGCAATCGGAAACTCTGTTACGCTGACTTTCGTATGGATAGCGCGGGCCGCAGGCCACACGTGCGCCTCGATTCCAGAACGGTTCTCTTGCTTCGGGAGACCGGATGTGAACGCGCCTTCGCCATGGTCTCGGCCGGATCCGATACGGTCGCTCTCGATTCAGACATCTGCGCCGACGACTCGTTCGCGGATGACGTGCCGCCCAGTAGCGGCGCCGGCGCCTTGCGCTTCGGCCAGATATACGAAAACATGCTCCTGGAAAAAGGAGCCCGATCGCTCCGTCCCGCCATCGAAGCGACGCTGGCCGCCGACCGCCACTTCGGTCCGCTGATGACCACCGCGGAATTCGACGTTCAGACATTCGCGAGAGGTCCGGAAGGCACGATCACAAGCCCAGGCAATGAGTCGGTCTGGAAAGAGACCTCCAAATTGATCATCAGTCGATTCCGGGATAACGCCCGCGGCTCGATCCTGATCCATCCGGTCATTCGGGTTCCGTCCACCTCGCGCCCCATCTATCTGGTCCCGGACGTCCTGATCTCTCCACCACGCTACCCCTATTACGTGCCGTTCGAGATTAAGTCGTACGAGCGCATGGCACACTTGACCGAGGACCACCACATCGCGTCCGCGACGGTTCAGGCGAGTCTCTATCTCTACTCGCTCATGCACGGCGCCGGCGAAGGGGAAGCCTACCCCGAACAAGACCGACCGCGGAGCGATCTGCGCGTGGGAATCGTCTTCCGTGTAAACGGGACCGCCCTCCCCGACCCAGCACTTGTGTCGGCTGAACGGGATCTCGCCGCGATCGCAAAAATTCTCGAAGGCGTGCAGGTCGAAGATGACGCCTTTCTTGCGCGCTTCGGCCAAAAATTCGAGACGATTCGAAGCGGACGCCTCAGCCCCATCGAGCACGTTGCATCGACCTTCTCCGACGCGTGCGCGCACGCATGCCGTCTGGCCGGCCGCTGTCGCGATGTCGCGAAGACGCAACAACTCCTCACCGCCTATGGCGACGCGTTGCTCCACGCCTACCCCGGCTATGCGAGCGTCGGCCAGATCCAGCAGGCAATCCGGAATCGCCCCGCCGATCTGGTCGACCCAAATCTCGCTCGGCTATTCGCGGTCGAAGACGAAATTGACCGTCTACTTCGCTTGGTGACGTTCCCGTGAATGCGGCGCTGCGCGAAGGATTACGCCTACGAGCCATCCGTCAGAATTTTGAGCCGATCCGAATTCGATTGGAGCGCGGAATTCCGATCCACCGTGACGCGCTCCTATGGACTTCGGTAAGCCTCCCAGGCGATCAATCTCAACCGCTCGGAGTCTTGCTCGGAAGCCCTCGCGAGACTCCCGACTTCATCGCGTGTGACGCTGCGCGCGGCCGCGAGGCCCTTGTGTTATTCTTTGCGGCGATTTGCGAGAAAATCGAGCGACATATCGATCGATCGGACTCCTTCTTTCAGCTCGTCGTTTCGGACACCGCTGACGTTCGGCACCTCGTCTCGACCGCACTAAGAGCCGGCAAAATTGGACCATCCGACCCGTGGGACGACACGGTACGAAAGCGGGATGGGCGTCATTATGACCCGCTCGTTATCGCGCGTGCGCGCCGACTTGCGTTCCTCTTGGCTCACCTCGCGATCGTACGCTACGCGCAATCGTATCAAGCAGGCCTCGTGGTGCTCACCGATGTGCTCGCCGACCACGTCGCCACCGCGATCTCCGATCAAGAACGACAGCATCTCGGCATCCACCTCGCGTACGCTTCTCCCGGCCTATCTTACGCCGACCGCCAAGCGGCCGCCGCGCGAACAATCAAATTTCCTTCCGACCATCGACTGCTCGGCGCCTATGATGACGACATAACGCGGGCACTTCAAGAACTCCGAGACCCCAATTTGTCGCCGGCGGAGAAGCTTCGGAAAACGCCGGCTTACCACGATCTCCTCATCCGTATTCTGAGGGACCTCCGCGCACAACAAGAGACGGCACTCGACTTGCTGTCGTCCTTTCCGGATGGCGGTCCTGCCGCGAATTATCTCTCGAGCGTGGAATCCGAAAACTTCACTCATTTCAGGGCACGGCACGAATCCTTGAAGACGGAATGCTGTTACACGGACCCAAAGAGCGACCGAAAGATGCTTGTGAATCCGATTCGGTCGCTCACGGATCGCCGCGGCGTGACCACGTCGATTCGCGCCTTCGTTCGACAGGAGCATTTCTTCGAGGCGGCGGATGCGGCGATGATTCGAAAAGACCCCATCGTGCGAGCCTCGGCGATTCTCGACGGCAAGGTCGTGCGCACTCGAGTGACGCGTGTAGAGATCGTCGGACGCAGCACCCTACTCTACCTCGCCACGAAGCAGGAAATCGCCGAATTCGAAGTAGGCGATGACGTTGAGATTCTCGACTGGCCCACCCATGATCCCCGAGGCGAATTCCTGAGCGCGGAGGGAACTATCAAAGACGTTGCTCTCCAAGGCGCAGTCGTCGCCTATACACTTCGAATCGGCCGCTCCGTGTCGCTCCCCGTTGGCGCCGTTCTCGAGCTGGCGTCGAAGGTGTTCGCGAGTGCTCAGATATTCGAGGTTTCGGAACGCCGGCTCATGAAAACACCGTGGACCCACAGTGACGAAACCGCGCTACCGCCCGTAGCGATCCATGCGCATCAGAACGACCGCGTCGCCGATCTCTTCAATCGGCTATGAAGCCGTTCGATAAGGGGATCTCGATCGATCCGAAAGACATCCTGCCCGTCCTCAAAGAAATGGATTCGGGTACGAGGATCGTCATTTCGGAAGCTCCACCAGGGGCTGGAAAGACCTTCCTGACGGCGTTCTGTGTCGCCAACGCCGTCGACCGACGCGAACCCGTGCTCGTCGTCGCAAACAGCTACGAGCAGGCGTATGGACTCTGCGACAAGATCCACGCACTCTTCCCGACTATCACGCCTATCGTCTACGCAAACAAACGTCGACGCTCCCTCGACTTCAAGCGAGCCTTCGAATGCGGATTTTCCTTCGCCGTTGACTTCAATGACGTCGAGCAAGCCGTCAAAGCGGGAAGACCCCTCGTCGCAGTGCTACGCAAATTGACGGTCAACCAACTCAAACGCCCAAACGCAGAGACGAACGAGCTTCTGTTTCGGTGGATGCTCATCGATGAAGCCTGGCAAATGGCCGACGCCGACTTCGCCATCATCGCAAACCTGGCCGAAGGGTTCGTCCTCGTCGGGGACCGCGGACAAATTCCCCCGATCGTCAAGAGCGACATCAGCCGATGGAAAGCTGAAAAGGACGCTCCTTACCGGCCAGCGCCAGAGGTGCTGCTCTCGAGGCCCCACCTACAGGCCCTCATCGCGGAGCGACCGATGACCGTGAGCCGCCGCCTCCCTCAGCGATCTGCGGAAATCATCCAGAGGATCTTTTACCCGCGATTGCCGTTCACCGGCTCGCTCGCACCGCGGCGCCTGTTTGCCGGCGCAGTAGTAGACCCGCACGATAACTCGGGCGCAGTGATCGCTGGATGTGCGGACGCGCCTCCAGCTTTTATTCCGGTGCACGTTCCTGGCGTGGGGCGAGCCAATGGATCCGATGTCGAAGCGCTCAATGCAATGGGCGCCCTCGCCGACGACCTGATGAAGAGCAAAATCCTGGTCGATGGCTCGCGGCCCTTGGAAGAGCGCGACATCGTTCTTCTGGTCTCGCGAAATCAGGAACGCCGGCACCTGACCACGATTCTTCGACACCATCCCGGCATCACGATCGCGACCGCCAATAAGTTCCAAGGCGCGGAGCGCGCGATCTCGATTGTCTTACACCCACTCTCGGGGAAAACGCAAACGACAGCATTCGATTCAGATGCCGGCCGACTCTGCGTCATGCTCTCACGACATACGCACGCCTGTTTCGTCATCTATCGGGACGGGATCCAGGAGATGCTCGAACGCAGCATCCCCAACGCGCCGAGGGCCCTGGGAGACTCGATCGACTACGCATTTGCCGGGTGGAAGGCAAATCTCGACTTCGCCCGCTGGCTTCGAGAATCGTCCCTCTAGGCGCTGCTGGAACTCAAGAATGATCCTGTATCGGAACGCACGCGTATCCGAACGCCACGCGCCTCGCTAGCCGCAACTACAATACCGAGTATCCGAGCGGAAGAAGATCGAATGTGAAGGCTCCGCACGTGAGCCTTCACATATCGGCGCAACCACACCGCGAAGTTTGCATCTGGATAGGTCAGAAGTCATCCTCGTAACGTAGGGTGCTATCAAAGCCGCTCTCTAAAAAGGATCGTCCATGGCCTTGGATCTCAACGTTACTCCAATCGAGAAAACTCGCGCACTTCTGGCCGCACATTGTGCCGGTCAGGCCCGGCTCGCCCAAAGCAACGAGGCGCCCGACACCTTCGTACTCACCGGACTCTATGAATCCATTTCGACGGATAACGGAGTCGTCGAGTCTCGTCCGCTCATCTTGCCGTTTACGCACCTTTCCCGCTCCGATAAGATCACGATCAAGGGCATGGTATCGTTGCGAAACGCACAATTGCGGCGCGAGTATTCCGGACGATGATGAATCGGCCCGCGATCGAGAGCGCCCAAGACCGTCCAGCATGTCCGTTGCAAAACGCCGCCGCCCCCGCCTCGATAGTCGCCGCCGAACCACCTCCTAAGCAGCAGACGCTTCAAGCGGATGCAACTCCGATGTGCGGTTCGCCGGCGCCGCTCCGCGATGAGCCGGAATTGCGGGTGGGCAATGTGTCTTTAGCGGGCAAGGCGATGCGGATTTACATTGAGCAGGTGGCCGAACGCCGGCGAGCCGAATCCGAAGCCGCGAATCTCCGCGCCGAGCTAGAGGCGCTGCGCGAGGAGTTAAAGCGGTTGCGGAATGAGAACGCGCGGCTGCACGCATACGTCGCCGAGGCGTCGCATCTCATCGAGGTCGGACGCGCGCTCCGCCAACGATTCGATGACCGCGCCACAGCTGCCGAGGCGAAGGCCGCCAATTTGGGGCGCGTCGTGGATGCGGTCGCAGCCATCGCGTACGAGGACCCCGGCACCGAGCCGAAATTCCGCTCCCGCCGTGACCTTTGGGCCGCGAGGAACGCGCTAAGAGCACGATTGCAGGTCGCACTTGCAGATGCGAAGAGAGGAGACTTGGATAAAGCGATTGCCGAGGCGATAACCCGACGTGACGATGAGGACCTGAGACGATGAGCAATTCTCCGAACCCCGCGCCCTTCGTTACCTCGCGCGAACCATCTCAGGATGCCGAAGCTCGTTTTCTCCTAAGCGAGATCTTCAATGCCATCCAAGGCGATCAGGGCAACTTTCATATAAGCGACGGCGAAGATACAACGTCACGAGATGCGCTATTCCAAATGCTTCGTTGGCGCCTACGGCATGGAAAGGCAGCCGTGCGTAAGCTGCGAGCTTTCCTGAAAAAGCACGGAGAATTGTAAACTAGCGCGACCTTTGAGGCCGAACGCACCGGCAGCGAACCGTCGCCGACGATACTTATAGACAGACCCCGCTGCTCCCCGGGCCAGGCGCCCGGATCTTCGCTCCATAGGCTACTAATGACGATTCAAGAATCACCCGACGACGAAGCGAATTCGACTGCGATCTTCAGTAGAGAGCGAGCACTCGAAATACGCGCACAACGCGCAGAGGCTGCCCTGGTGTCCATGCGCGCGGATCGTGACCGTGGATGGAATAAGGCTGCCGAACTCGGGATACGGCTCCTACAAATAGAATGCGCCCACGCACCTCGACTGGGACCAGAGGACGCGGCGTGGCCGGAATCTCAGACTCAACTTATCGAGGCTCTCGAGATTCTCAGTAAAGCAGGAGCGAGGGACATCCCACAGCCTGACGAACCCCAGCCAATGAGGACTGTCGCTGCGGCCGCGGCGGCATGGATCCGCCGGCCCCGATTCGCCGCCGAAGCGGTGGCGCTCGTCGCGGACACGTTTGCGATGGTCATCGAATGCGCGTGGCAAGGATCATTCGTCTCGGCGGCCGGCGCCGCACGAGTGGCCCTGTCCCAAATTGGATCGGTCGAGGAACCTCATGCCTGATTCGAACAGACCGTCCGCTCGCGGGTGCTTCCATGGGAGGTAGCGTGGGCGGAGTCGGATTCGACAACTCACGACGTTGGCGCCCGGAACGATGCCAAGAAAACGTCTGGTTGACGCCGGAATGGCTCTTGCAACGAGTTCGCCACGCGTTCGGAGGCACGATCGACCTCGATCCATGCACGATACCGAGCAACCCATGCGCCGCGCGTCAATTCATTACCGCACCCGACGATGGCCTGATGTTGCCGTGGAACGGTACCGTCTGGTGCAACCCGCCGTTCTCGGCAGCAGCCCTCGCAAAGTGGGTCGACAAAGCGTACTTCGAGGCGGGTCGACATTGCCGCGTACTGTTGTTGCTTCCAAGTCGGCCTGAGACCAGCTATGGACAGCGCGCCCTCCGTACAGCCGACGCAGTCGTCTTCCTCAGCGAACGCGTCGCCTTCGAGGGAATGACCCGGGACACTGCGGTCCCCTGCACCCTCTTCGCGTACGGCGTCGACATCGATGCATTTGCGGACGTCGGCGTTTCGATGCAACGTCATAATCGGGATGCAGCCTGATGGAAAGCATGAGAGCGCTATCGTTTCGAAATCCGCTCCCGTGGGCGATGTTCAACGCCGGCAAGCGAACCGATAACCGCGCAATGCAAGCACATATCCGCGGCCGGTTTCTCATTCACGCGGCGAGCCGACCATGCAAAGAACCAGAGCTTCGATGGATCGAACAACTGGCGTCTCCAGTCAGAATACGATTCGCTCGCATGCCCGAAGGCGCGCTAGTCGGAGTCGCTTCGCTCGTCGCATCCCTAACCCCTCACGCAGCGCTCAACGAGTATCCGGAGCAAAGGCGATGGATCGCCGGCCCGTGGTGTTGGATGCTCGCCGACGTTCGCGAATTCGCAACACCGATCCCGTGTAAGGGTCAGCAGGGCTGGTTCAACGTCTCCATCACGCCGACGTTACTACAAACCATCGACGACGCGCGCCGCTGCTGACGGCAAGGACCGAGGGATCGACATGACGCCATTTACCGAAGACCCGCTCTGCGATCTGGACATCCGCCCGATTGGACCACACGTAAAATGAGCCCGCGCACGTACGATCTAAACCTCGATGGACACCACGTACACATTGTCGTCGACGACGATACGGGCTCCGGAACGATTACGTCGGACCTTTCAAAAGGTGCGCCGGCGAACTCGGCTTGGGCGATAGCGATCGACACTCTCGAGAGCCTCATGCTCGCTCACGCGGTCGCTCACTGCGATCCCGATGCTCCGGAGTACCTGGCGGGTCTGGAAACGGCGCTCGAGGCGATCGCGAACCAGCACGGCGACGAGTGAGCCAACCGTCAGCCGCACCGTCCGAAACAAATGCCGGCCGGTTGCGGCGGATTGAAATTCAGCGTTCCGGGCCAATTGGAGAACTGCGTCGCTGCGGGTGTGGCGCCTACATCGGGGACTTCCTTGACCGTCTCAAGATGCCGGTCCCGCCGCCCGACTCGTTCTCCGCCAGTGACACGTTTTGGTTTACAGACGCCGGTTGGGAGAAGTTCGGCTCGAAGATCTATGCCCTCCTCAACGAAGTCGGATTTATCGCAGAGGATGAACAGCTTGTCGTGCTCGAGTTGGAGCGCGGTACGACATCGATCTCGTACGAGGACCAATTTCAGGTTGCAGTAAAGACCTAGATAATGGAGCTACCCATGAGCAACGTCATCGAATATGTCGGCCGCCGGCGAACCAAGGGCTTCGGCTCTAACCTGATTCACGCGTTCGATCCAGCGCGGCAACTGTACGAAACAGAGCGGAGAACTCTGTGCGGGCAAAACCATCCGCTCGGCTCGGGCACAACCCAAGGAATATGGCGAGTCGCGGAGGAGTCGGACTTCAAATCACGTCCGTGCAGTCGTTGCGCCGTCCTGTTGAAAATGCGCGAGATAAAAGGTTAGCGGAATCGTTCCCGCTCAGAAGCTCGCGCAGCTCCAGTTTTGATGCGGAGCCAGTCTCTGGTCCGCTCGCCCGGTCGATACAGGCTCCCGCGTCTCTTGGCGACCATTCCTTCAAGCCCGCGAGACACAATCTCTGCCCAGAGCGTTAGGCCATCACTTCCGAAACTTCGGCTACGCATGATTCGTCGCGTGTCCGTCGGCACGACCCGCTCCAGGATCGCCCTGCGTTCCTCCAACACCCTGCGAACAACCTCAACGCCGTTGTCAACCAGAACGTCGAAGGCGATGAAGGTCGCTGGTCGGCGTCGCGCGACGCCAAGAAAATCCGGGTTGCCATCTTTGTCAAAGACGACGATTTCGCCGTCCAAGACCACTTCGTGCCCATGAACGTCGCTCTGAAGGCCCGCTAGGCTCGGGAACCGGTCGGTCAGATCGTTCGCATTCCGGCTCATCACAACAAACCTACCGTTCGAGATAGTGACGATCGCACGGTAGCCGTCCCACTTGAGTTCAAACTCCCACCGCGGATCGGAAAATGGCCGAACGACCCTCTTGCTTACCAGCATTGGCGAATATCTTCGCGGATCAAGCACCACCCGTGTTTAACACTTCGCCGCGGGTCAGAAACCCTGCCCCTCGCTGCGACAGACAGATCGACGCCTTGCGGCCGAAAACAGCCGAGGCGCCAAGACCAACGAAAGGCTCGCGAACATGACAAACTCTACGACGATTCCCGCAACCTGGGAAATCACCGACGCCGGCGTGACGACGACCGTCGAACACACGCTTGCCGGGATCCTCTGCGCGTATCGCGTCGGAGGGTACTTACCAGGCACGCGCTTCCTGGTCCGTGGCGATGGGCCGGACTACTACCTGGACGTCTACGGCGAGCGCGTGCCGAACGCGCAGATCAGCCGCGAGACCGACGTGATGCTGCACAAGCTGCCCGGCAAATACCGGGTGGTCGACACCAACGGCAGCGGCCTAGTCGAGTATCTCTCGGCTGACAACGACGACGACGCGCTGGAAGCCGCCGAAGCATGGCTGCGCGACGGCGGCTGGGATACGTCCGCCGGCACCGTCTTTGTGACGGCGCGCGTGGACGTCGCCGCGCCCGGCGAGGAGTCAGGCTGGAACGAGATCCGCGAAATCGAACTCGCGCTCAATCCCGCAGCGCCGAAATGCTTGCCCGGCCGCGAACACGAGTGGGAGCAGCGCGACGTCGTCGGCCACGGCGGCGGCGTCATCGTCGAGGACAAGTGCGCGGCATGCGGCGCGGTCCGCACCACGGATACTTGGGCGCAGGGGCCGAACGGCAAGCAGGGCTATCGCTCCGTATCCTACGCCGCGGCGGCGAAATGACCGCGCCGTGCACGACGTGACCCAATCGCGCCGAGTAACGCCACCTCGCGCGGCAGCAGCGCGCAGTCGGAAAGTGCCCGCGTTGCCCGTCGTGCTGGCTGAACGTATCTGCGTGCGAGGCGCGTGAGCGAGCGCGTGGTCACGTGCGCAGCGTCGCCAAGAAGAGCGGCGAGCGCAAGACCGAGACGATCGCCGGGGTGCTGTGGACGGGTGAGGGCTGACCCTCGCGACGATCGCGCAGAGCGCCAACTCGACCGGGTACGCGCGGCGAATATCACTGCACCCGGCCTGGCTGCTGGTGCGGCGGCTACGACGAGATGTCGTCATCGTCGCCCAAGGCCGAAACACCCTCGACGGGGCGTCCGCGAATGATGCTCGCGCCGATGAGGCCAGATGCCAACCCCGCTAACGGCGGACACGATTGAGACGACATGACGAACACGACGACGATTGGAGACCACATGACCAACACGACGACGACGACCAGCACGACCTCGGCCGCGGAACTGCGCGCGACGGCATTCGTCGCCGCTCACAGCGACGACGACGAGATCGACGCCGAGGAGCTGCGGCAGGCATTCCTCGACATGTACGGTCGCGATCCCGACCAGGACGATTACGACGCCGGCCTCTGGTCGCTGCTCTGCGCGGGAGCGACGGCATGAGCGCGCCGACGAGCCGCGCCGACCACATGACCAGCACGAGCCGGGCCTTAGCTCGCGCGATTGAACACCTCGGTGCAGTCGCCGTCGCGTCCGAGCAGGACGTCTACGCATACCAGGAGACCTCGACCGGTCCGTACTTCGCGGTACGAACCCGTGAACTCACCCGGTTGCCGGAGTACCTCGACAGCGCTGGCGGGTACGCTAAGTGGTTCGCCGACGTTCGGCCGGACGAGATGCTGATCTGGTGGACGCCCAGCGGGCGCGTACGCATCGTCGATTGCCCGCACACGAAATCGACCACGCGTACCCAATGCTGGTCGGGGTGTGTTTCCCCTGCGACGTGCCAATCCGAGGCCGCGCACGGCAACATCGAGGAAATCGAAACCTGCGAACGTTGTAGCGCAACGCGCAGCAGCGAAGTCAATCAAAACCACGTGACGATCGGTCGCTGGGTGGAGCGCCAGGAAGAGGAGACCACATGACCGCGACCACGACCACGACCAGGGAAATCGCCGACGCCGGCGTGACGGTGACGAGCACGGATGCGCTCGAAGATATTCTTGCCACGTACCGCGCGGACGGCTACGGTGCCGACACGCTGGTCCAGGTTTACGACTCGCCGTACGGCGCCGAATATCACTACCTGAACCTCGACGGCGAGCGCGTGCCCCGCGCACAGATCACCCGCGAGGCCGTTGTGATCTTGCGGCCGTTGCACGGCAAATACCGCGTCGTCACCGACGACAGCGGCGTAACGGAGTATCTGTCGTCGTCCGACGACACCGAGGCGCTGGCGGATGCCGAGAAGTGGCTGCGCGACGGCGGCTGGGAAATGTCCGCCGGCACCGACTTTGTGACGGTGCGCGTCGAGGTTGCCGACCCCGACGCCGAATCCGGTTGGTCGATGATTGCGCATACCAGGAGACACCGACCGGCCCGTACTTCACCGTAGCGGGCGCCGAACTCGAACTGAGTACCTCGACATTGGTGCGAGCGCAGCGTCGTTGGGGACGACGGCGGCGTCGTGAGCGAGGACGAGTGCACGACCCGCGGCGCGCTCCGCACCACCGATACCTGGGCGCAGGGGCCAAACGGCGAGCAGGGATACCGTTCGGTCCGCTACACCAAAAGCGGCGTCGAAATGACCGCGCCGTGCTACCACGGGCGCGTGGTGCGACGAGCCTGCATCCCGCTTCGCCGCCGTCGGTGCCGCGCTTGCGGCGCCCGGGGGCGCGTATCGAGCTCTTGCCGGCGTCGCCGGTCACGATCGCAGCGTGGGCGGTCGTTAGCGATTCGGGATGCTGGCCGATCGCGCCATGAATAAGCACCACCTCGCGTTGAAGCAGCGCTACGCCGCAGTGGACAAATGGTCACGACTGCGCCAAACCAAAATCACAGACGACGCCTGGATAGGCGCCCGCTGCATCTATCGCCGACTCGAAATCATACATGAACGACGACCTGGAGCCCATCAACATGATCGCGATCGACTACGATCGACTCACGTCGCTCGAACAAGAGATTGCCGAGAACCGCACGCGGCGCCGCGAGGCGCAGGACAACGCTGGAGTCCGTGACCGGATGCGCTCGAGCGCCGCGCGTCGTGGATACGAGATCGCGGTGCACCCAAGCGCAATTCAGTCTGGGTTGAAGAGCTACCAGTGCCTAAATCCCGACTGCATGGCGGTGTTCTTCTCGCGCGCGGCGGAAAGCGAGTGTCGCGCGTGCGCCGCCCAGGGCATGCAGTACGCAGTCGTCGCCGGCACCGTCAATTCAACGCCCTGCGATGCCGCCTGCACAAGCGCTACCGGACCCGAATGCCACTGCGCGTGCGGGGGCGCCAATCACGGAGACAAGTGGAGCGTCGGATTTACCTTTCCCCGGAACGTTGAAGCTCACCGTCGGGAACTTCGGGAACGCCGCCGACTCAACGCCGGCATTCGCGCGACGTACGATACCGAAGAGTTCAACGAAAAGCTCGCGGAAGCCGACCGCTTGCGCGCCTACTTCGAAGATAGCCTCGCATGCGCGATCGAGGCCGACAACGAGCGCGCCGCCGTCTTCCTCGGCGACCTCATTTCGGGCCCTAAACCGGAGACGAACCGCACCAAGGCTAAAAAACTAGCGGCCGACCAATTCTACGACTTACGCGTACTCAATGTGAAGGTGCGCGAAGGCCTTGGCTACGGCGCCTCATACGGCGAACCGCCTCCGCAGATCTGCATCGTGGGGGCAGACTCGGATGGAGAGACCTTCTGGCTCCACCTCGACAACTACGCGTTTATGCGGCGATGCTTTCGATTCGAAAAAACGAACGGACATCGCTGCGATTCGAACTGCGACGTACCGGAGATTGAAGTAGGCGAAGTCATTCGAGTCAAAGCTCGCATCAAGAGCCGAGGAAACATGACGTTTCTGTCGCACGCAAAAGTCATCGCTCACGTCAATCCGTTCGGCTGGATACTCTCGGACGCTCCCACGCCCGAGACGACGACTTAGGTTGTTCGTGCGATGGCCGGCTTCGTCCGAGAGCCGGGCGAAAAGAAGGTAGCGCGCGCAGAAGAGGTCATGCTTTATCCAAATAAGCGAATCCAAGCGCGCGGGATCGCGCTCGGGAAAAGAGAAGAGCGAGTCATGACAGACGAGATTCCGTCGGACACATATCAAGCGAAGATGCACCAAATCGAGAACGAACTCGGTCCGGAGCTCGCCCACGTCGTCGCCTTCTTGGCCACTTCCATCTATAGCGAAGACCCGAACCGCGGCACCGTTCCACTCCCGGAAATGCCGCCCGACAAACGCGAGCGGATCTTCGAGAGCGCACGCGCCCTAGCGGCCATCTTGAAATCGAGCGAACCGCCAACGATCCGGGGAAACTGACCCACCCCGACGCCGGCGGACCCGATCAGAAACGTCGATCGCGACCCGTCCGATATGCTGCCGCACGGACGGCCCGCTCTGAAAATAGATCACAGAGATGTGTGGGCCCGACACAAATTGCGTCAACAGAGTTGACGACCTTCCCTCCATGCCTTAAGATGGAAGCGTATGTTGCACTTAGCTCTCGGATCGACAAGCATGTGGCAGCGGAATCGCCTCGCGATTACCGATTGCTTCGGCACGTCGTCCTATCCCAGAGAGAAAGCCGGGCAACCAGAAGTGAGCCCATCCTGAAAGACTCCGCTTAGTCACGACCGACTGACATGTGTCAGAAGAGGCCGGGCGGAATCGCCCGGCCTCTTCTTTCATGGTGCGCGAGGCCGAAGTGACCGAGGCAATGCCCTGTGACGGCATGATTAGCGGGTTTGAGTCCCGTCGCACACCCCACTAACCGCGCACGGATGCGCTTCTTTAAGCATGCCCTTTGAAAACTGAAAGAGTAAGATGAAATCTTGCGGATCCGATCGCGCCGGCAGCACGAGCGACCGAAACGCAAGTTGGAGAGATGGGTGAATGGCAAACCAACTCGTTGCTAGCGAGTCGAGACCGAAAGGTCGTCCGCGTTCGAATCGCGGTCTCTCCTCTGATACGCCGGGCGCGCAGGGCGCGAGCAGGTCTCCAAAACCAGCTTCTGCAGAGTTCGAGTCTCTGGCCCGGTGCCATCGTATCTTGGGAACGTAGCTCAGCTGGTAGAAGCATCGGCGTGAAGCACCGAAGGTCGCCCGTTCGATTCGGGCCGTTCCCACCACGTTGAATCCCCGTAGCTCAGCTGGAAGAGCGCCGGTCTACGAAACCGGGGGCGCACGTTCGAATCGTGTCGGGGGTACCAACAGATGGGGGACTAGCTTAAAGGCAAAGCGCCGGTCCTGCAAACCGGATATCATGAGTTCGATTCTCTGGTTCTCCATTCGTAGTCCGAGATAGCTCAACAGGCAGAGCGGCCGGTTGTTACCCGGCGGATCGCGGTTCGAAACCGTGTCTCGGAGCCACGCGCGCCTGACGGCAATTGGTAGACCTCTGGGCCTTAAAAGCTCGGGCATCTCGGTTCGAATCCGAGGGCGCGCATATGCGATCGTGGCGGAATTGGTAGACGGGCTGCGCTCAAAACGCAGTGTCTTCGGACGTCCGAGTTCGAGTCTCGGCGATCGCACCAGAGGGCGAGTGGTGAAAAGGCAGACACACCTGGCTTAGGATCAGGCGCTCGGAAGAGCATGAGAGTTCAAGTCTCTCCTCGCCCACCAAAAAATATGCGGTCGTGGTGAAATCGGTAAACGCACCGGCCTGAGATGCCGACGGCAGTAATGCCTTGGAGGTTCAAGTCCTCTCGACCGCACCAAGAAAAACTCAAGGGAACGATGTTCTGTAGGAATGGACGGCGGTCTGTAACACCGTCGCGCTCGCGCACTCTCGGTTCGAATCCGAGCGTTCCCACCATCCCTTGCTCGCGTAGCTCAGCCTGGCAGAGCGCCGGTCTCATAAGCCGTTTGTCGATGGTTCGAATCCATCCGCGAGTACCACTATCTGGGTGTGGTCCAGCTTGGTCGGACGCGTCCCTCGGGCGGACGAGAGCGCAGGTTCAAATCCTGTCACCCAGACCATCGCCGATTTAGTTCAGTGGTAGAACGCCGCTCCTGTAAAGCGGTTGTCGTCGGTCCGATTCCGACAGTCGGCTCCATAGAGGCGTGGTGAAATGGAATCATGCGTGCTTTGGGAGCACGTGGCGAGAGTTCGATTCTCTCCGCCTCTACCATCTGGGTCCGTAGCTAAGCGGTAAAGCACACGCCTTTTAAGCGAACGATCGTCGGTTCGATCCCGACCGGACCCACCATCAACGCGCGCGATGCTCGAGGGACGAGTGGCACGGTCCTAACGTGCACCAAGAGGGTTCGAGTCCCTCCGCGCGCTCCATGATCCCAAGTCGTCTAAAGGCAAGACGCGGCGCTCTGAACGCCGAGACCGTGGTTCGATACCATGCTTGGGAGCCATACGCGCGGAGTCGCATCGGAGCGACGCCGGCCTTCTAAGCCGGAGGGAACGGGTTCGACTCCCGTCGCGCGTTCATCGATTCGGAGAAATGCAAACGGTGAGCTACCGCTCTTTGAAAGCGGGGTAGTTGGTTCGACTCCAGCCTCCGAAGCCATGCCCCCGTAGCTCAGTGGCAGAGCGCGATCTTGGTAAGATCGAGGTCTCGGGTCCAATTCCCGACTGGGGCTCCAATGCTTCGATAGCTCAGTTGGAAGAGCATCGCTTTCGTAAAGCGCAGGTCGGCGGTTCGACTCCGCCTCGAAGCTCCATTTGCCATCCCGGAACGAACGAGATACGCTATCCTCAACCGCGCCCATAACTCAGCGGACAGAGTCGCACGCTTCGAACGTGCTGGTCGGGGGTTCGAATCCCTCTGGGCGCTCCACTTCGCTAACCCCCTCCCTTCATCGAAAGGCTCCTATGAAAGACGACACGATACGCGTGGAAATACGGGCCGCCGAAGGCGGCGACCACGCGAAACGACTCAAGATCCGTCAAGCCGACATGTACCGCGCCTACTGTTCGCGGAACGGACTCGCGTGCATCACGGTCTCCGATCGCCTTTGATCTCGTCCTGCGGATCGAAGGCCCCGGAGCGGGCCGGCTGCTGAACGAAAGCGGCGGCCACCGTTACCAAGGTCTCTCCGGCGGGAGAACACATACCTCGACCGTGACCGTGGCGGTCATGCGCGAGACAACGCACGACGTCGTCTTCGATGCGGCGGACGTGCGCATCATTCGAACCAAAGACAGCGGAAACGGGGGACAGAACCGCAACAAAAGGCTGACCGCCGTCGTTGCCATCCATCTGCCAACCGGGCTATCAGCAAAAGCCGCCGATCGTCATCAAGGCCAGAACCTCCAAACCGCGATGCGCGTGCTCGAAGAACGCGTTCGCGCCGCCGGCCAGACACAACGCCTCGCCGGCGAAAACGAAGAGCGTCGCGATCTCCTCGGATCGGGGCAGCGTGGCGATAAAATTCGAACGTACCGGGACCGCGACGGCGTCGTCATCGATCACCGGACCAATCGGAAGCTCCGTCTGGCGGACGTCCTGGACGGAATCTTCTAAGACCGACTCGCGGGTGGGACGACGGACCGCGCTGTCCCACCCGCGATCCAAAAAACCAACAAAGCATCGCAGAGAAGGAGGCTTCGTCTCATGCCATTCGGCACTCCGTTCAACCCCAGCATCCACTGCACGCCCTGTCGCGGATTCGGAAGCCGACGCGACTTCGGGTCCAGGCGCGAGGAATCGTGTTCGGACTGTCGCGGCACCGGCCAGGCCCGGCCGAGCGGTGCCGAAGAGCGCCTGGAGCTCGCCTCGCGCGGCCCCGCGGACCGAATCAAACTCTCGCCGCGTGGGGCGGATATCCGCTTCGAGTTCCAAAGGCGCCGGTAACGGTCTCGTAGCCAAGTGGCAAGGCAGCTCGCTGCAAACGAGCCATGACATCGGTTCGATTCCGATCGAGACCTCCATCAGATTCCCGGAGAGTTGGGCGAATGGTTAAGCCAGCGGTCTTGAAAACCGCCGAGGGTCGGTGACGGCCTGTCCGGGTTCAAATCCACGGACTCTCCTCCAATACGGTCCCGTAGCTCAGTTGTTGATTCGGCGCTTCACGGCTTCCGTGCCGTGAAGCAAAGTTGTCAGGCCACAACGCCTAGCAACGTCGACAACCAGCCTCAGAAAGGATAATCATCCGATCTACGATCTTCGAGAATGATA
>Ga0326727_10005787_pt1 | contig 34819 bp, 36 predicted proteins | sample MB2enrmetagenome_FD_207643 | JGI IMG/M metagenome (GOLD analysis project Ga0326727, IMG submission 207643) | Lab enriched peat soil microbial communities from McLean, Ithaca, NY, United States - MB29MY | ecosystem: Environmental > Terrestrial > Soil > Wetlands > Peat | place: USA: New York...
CTATTGAGGCGGGCGCTGACAGGATGTGGTGGTGGAGGGGGCGGCGGCGGAGGCGGCACCCCCGGAACCCCCGCCGGAACCTATCCGCTGACGGTAACGGGCAGCACGGGTTCGGGAGCATCCGCCGTGACCCATAGCGTGACGCTTACACTGACCGTGAGTTAGGCGTAGGCGATGGCCGTAGCGAAGGGTCCGCACTCCGGCCCCGCGGCACTTCATTTCGCGCCGCGTTATTGAAGTTCATGGGTGCACGTGCAGCGCGGACCGGCAGAACAAGTCCGCGCTCCACGCTTAAGGCCGCAACATCAATACCTCACCGTTCCCCCCTGCGGATTCGCCGGCATAAAATGTTATGATGATCGAGGGTTCTTAAAGCAGGCATACCCACAGGAAGAGGGCAACGGTTCTGAGTACGGGAACACTTCCAGAAAACACTGCATCGCGGCTGCCGGCGATGTTTCGCGCCTTGGGGCACCGCAATTACCGGCTGTTTTTCAGCGGCCAGATCATCTCGCTGATCGGCACCTGGATGCAGTCGATTGCGCAGGCATGGCTTGTCTATCGCCTCACCAAGTCAGCATTGTTGCTGGGCTTGGTCGGGTTTGCCGGGCAAATTCCGGTGTTCCTTTTCGCCCCTGTGGGAGGATTGTTCGCCGACCGTTACAGCCGCTATCGCACCGTGATTGCCACGCAAACCGCCTCCATGTTGCTCGCCTTCGTCCTGGCGGCACTGACCTTATCCGGGCACATCCGGAATGAACACCAGGTGTGGGAAGTCCTGCTGCTGGCGTCGCTGCTGGGTGTGGTGAATGCATTCGATATCCCCGCGCGCCAGGCGTTCATCATCGAAATGGTGGGCCCGGAAGACCTTATCAATGCCATCGCGCTGAATTCCGCCATGTTTAACGGCGCCCGCATTCTGGGACCCGCCATCGCCGGCATCACCGTGGCGGCCATCGGCGAGGGCTGGTGCTTCTTCTCCAACGGCGTGAGCTACATTGCGGTGATCGTCTGCCTGCTGCTCATGCACGTCACGCCGCGCCCGCGCTCCCGGCAGAGGGCATCCGGCCTGGCGAGCATTCTGGAAGGATTCCGCTTCGTCAGGCACACCGGACCCATTCTCGCTCTGCTGCTTCTGCTGGGAACGGTCAGCCTGACGGGCATGCCTTACGCCGTGCTGATGCCCGTCTTCGCCGACAAGATCCTGCACTCTGACGCCCGCGGCCTGGGCTTGCTGATGGGCTCCACGGGCGTGGGCGCGCTGATGGCCACCCTGGTGATGGCGGCGCGGCGCGAGGTGCGCGGCCTGGGACGCTGGATTCTCTACGCCTCGGCCGGTTTCGGCACCAGCCTGATCCTGTTTTCGTTCTCGCGCTCGCTGCCGCTATCCATCGTCCTGCTGTTGCCGGCGGGCTTTTGCATGTTGATCCAGATGGCGAGTTCCAACACCCTCATCCAAACCATGGTGCCGGACGCACTGCGCGGGCGCGTGATGTCTGTCTACTCCATGATGTTCATGGGCATGGCTCCGTTCGGCGCGTTGCTGGCGGGAGCCATCGCCCACCGCATCGGCGCGCCCCTCACCGTGGCCATCGGCGGCGCGGTTTGCATCGCGGGCTCGGTGGTGTTCGGATCAGAATGGCCGGCCCTGCGCGGGGAAGCGCGCCAGCTTATCGTGGCCCAGGGCATGACGAGCGGCGAACCGGCGGAAGAAATGACCGGCCAGATGGACGCCCTGGGCGAGCGCAAACCCGCCGCGCCGTAGCGTTCATATCTGTGTACAATCCAATGGGAACTTTTTGCGCCCTCGCGACATTACCGGAGAGGAAGGCATTGAGTGTTTCGCCGGCCCATGGTTGACGGGTGACTTTTGATGGCCAAACGGTAAATCGCTCAAATCCAGCGTGGATTACCGATGCTGACTGACGAACAGTTGATGTTGGATTTTCAGCGCGGGTCGAAAGAAGCCTTCACCGAACTTTTCGCGCGCTACCGCGAGCCCATCTACGGCTACTTTCGACGCCGGTTGGCGGACGCGGCACGGGCGGAAGAGCTGGCACAGGAAACCTTCCTAGCGGTACTGCGCGCCGTCACGCGCTATGAACCGCGCGCCTTGTTCCGAACCTACCTTTACGGGATTGCGCTCTTGCAGCTTGCGGCGGAGCGCCGCCGATCCGCGCACCGCGAAGCCAGTCTTGACCTGACCACCGCCGACCCGCCCGCTGCCGGCGATACGGAGGGGGAAGTCGCGGTCCGTCAGGCCCTGCAAAAGCTCGGACCCGATGAGCGCGAGGTCTTGATGCTGCGCGAGTACGAGCAGTTGAGCTACGCGGAAATCGCCGCGCTCCACCGCGTGCCCATTAATACCGTGCGTTCCCGGCTTTTTCGTGCGCGGCTGGCATTGAAGGAATTGCTAGTGAGCCCGCGCGCGGCAAAGGGCGTTGTGTAGACGCGATACCGGTTGGCCTGTGGTTGCAATTGAACTGCGGTACCGGGCGACATGCCTTGTAGCGGCGGTCTCCGACCGCCGACCGACGGTCAGAGACCGCCGCTACAAGGACCCGTCGAGCTTGTCGATTGATTGAGGGAAATGCCATGGCCAGTTCCACACATCCCATCGAGCAAGAAGAATTGATGGCTTACCTCGACGGCGAGCTTCCCGTGGAGCGTGCCGCGCTGGTGGCTGAGCATTTCAAACAGTGTGCCGAGTGCCGCGCGTGGGTCGAGGAATCGCGCTCGCTCTCCCAGCGGCTCAACGCATGGCAAGTTGAGCCCGCCCCAGCGAGCCTCACCGCGCGCGTGTCCGCCGCCATCCCCGCAGGCGAACTCAAGCCGCAGGCCACTGCCATGCCGCGCTCCCCTCTGGCGCGGCCAAATATATTCGGCCTGCCCCGCTGGGCGTGGGCCACGGCGGGTGCGGTGTGCCTGGTCTTGATCATCGCTGCCGTTTCGATTCCGACCTTGCACCGCGACCGCCAAGCGGCAGAGCAGGCCCAACGCGCCACTGGCCTGTCCGGACCGGGGGGACAAGGCGCGTTAATGACCTATCTACCGGCTCCCGCACCCGCGCCGCCCGCTTCTGCCACCGACAGCATGAATCCTCCGGAAGGGCTGATAGGCAAAGCCGCTGGTGCCGGGGGAGGCGGAGCAGAAAGTGCGCCCATCTCCATCCCCATGATCGTCCGAACGGCCTCGCTGACTCTCCTTACCAAGGACTTTGACAAGACGCGCGCCGCGCTCGAACAGGTGGTGCGGCGCCACCGCGGTTACAGCGCGCAACTCACGGTGGGCAGCGAATCCGAGAGCGCGCAAAAGCTATCCGCCACCTTCCGTGTTCCCGCCGACCAGCTTGACGCGGTGATTGCCGAGATCAAGCAGCTCGCGCACGTGGAGCAGGAATCGCAGGGTGGAGAAGAGGTCACCCAGCAGTATGTGGACCTCTCGGCGCGCCTTTCCAACGCCCACCGCACCGAGGAGACGCTCCTCGACGTGCTGGAGAAGCGCACCGGAAAGCTCTCTGACGTGTTGGCCGTCGAGGAGGAACTGGCGCGCGTGCGGGAAGAGATCGAGCGCATGCAAGCGGAGCTGAAAAACCTGCAGAACCGCGTGAGCTTTTCCACTTTGCAGGTGGAATTACGCGAGGAGTACAAGGCGCACCTTGAAATCACGCCCTCGATCGGGGGACGGCTGTGGAATGCGTTGGTGGAGGGTTTCCGCGCGGCGGCCGATAGCGTGGTGGCCCTGGCACTGTTCCTCTTGAACGTGGGGCCATTCCTGCTGCTTTGGGCGCTGATTCTCTTCTGGCCCGTGCGCTACGTGTGGCGCCGGGTGCGCGCAGCGAAAGCAGGAAAGTAGGGGCGACACCTCCCCCCAACCCCCGTTCTACTCCACCGTCACGCTCTTGGCGAGGTTGCGGGGCTTATCCACGTCGCGGCCGAGCAGTACCCCGCAGTAATACGCCAGGAGTTGCAGAGGCACGACGGTGAGCAGCGGGGCCACGGCTTCATGCGTGCGCGAGATGTAGATAATATCATCAACGAGATTTCCTAGTTTGGTATTCCCTTCTGTAGTGATGGCGATGATCTTGCCTTCGCGGGCGCGAATTTCCTGCATATTGGAGATCACGCGCTCATAGGAGCCGTCCTCGAGCGCCAGGGCCATGGTGGGAAACTTGGGATCGATCAGGGCGATGGGTCCGTGCTTCATCTCGCCCGCGGCATATCCCTCGGCGTGGATGTAAGCGATTTCCTTCAGCTTCAGCGCGCCTTCCAGCGCGATGGGGTACTGGAACTTGCGTCCGATGAAAAGGAAATGATCGGAGTGGCAATACTTCTCCGCCAGCTCGCGGATTTTGCCCGCTTGTTTCAAAAACTCGCGGATCTGGTCCGGCACCTTCTCCAGCGCGCGGATGATCTCATAACCTTCTTCGTAGGAGAGGTCGCGGCCGCGGCCGATGAGCAGCGCCATGAGGGTAAGGATGGTGAGCTGCGAGGTAAAGGATTTGGTGGAGGCCACGCCCACTTCAATGCCGGCGTGGGAATAAATCCCGGCATCGGTTTCGCGGGCGATGGTGCTGCCCACCACGTTCACCAGTCCCAGCACCAGCGCGCCTTTGCGCTTGGCCTCACGCAGGGCGGCCAGGGTGTCCGCCGTTTCTCCCGACTGGCTGATGGCCAGCACCACGGTTCCCTCCCGGATGTTAAGCTTGCGATAGCGGAACTCCGAGGCCAACTCGGTTTCCACGGTCATGTCGGTAAGGGTTTCAAAAACGTAGCGCCCGAACAGGCCCGCGTAATAGCTGGTGCCGCAGCTCACGATGATCAAGTGGCGGGCGTGCACCAGGCGATCCTGCACGGATTCCAGACCGCCCAGCTTGGCGACGGCTTCCGAGTGGTTCACCCGGCCGCGCAGAGCGTTCTCCACGGATTCCGGCTGCTCGAAAATCTCCTTCAACATGTAATGCGGGAACGAACCGCGATCCATGGATTCGATATCCCAATCCAGGTTGGTGGTGCTGCGGCTTACGGAGCGGTTGTCGAGCGTGGTGATGGAGAATTTTCCCGGCTCGAGAAACGCCACCTCGTTGTCTTCGAGAAAAACCACCTGGTCGGTGTGCTGGGCGAGGGCGGAGGCGTCCGAAGCCGCGAGCGAAGCCTTCGAGCCAATGCCCAGAATGATGGGGCTGCCGCGCCGCGCCACCACGATGGAGTCCGGGTGGTCGACGTGCATCACGGCGATGCCGAACGTGCCCTGCACCTGCAACAGGGCCTTCTGCACGGCGGTTCGCAGGTCCCCCTGGTAGTTGGCCTCGACGAGGTGGGCGAGCACTTCCGTGTCGGTCTCGGACTTGAATTTGTGGCCCGCTTCCAGCAGCCGCTTTTTCAGCAGCAGGTAGTTTTCAATAATCCCATTGTGGACCAGGAAGAGCTTACCCTTGCAATCCGCGTGCGGGTGGGCATTCAACTCGCTGGGCTTGCCGTGCGTGGCCCAGCGCGTGTGGGCGATTCCCGCCACGCCGTCGGGAGCCAAATCCCACACCTTGCGTTCCAGCTCGGCCACCTTGCCGACGGCGCGGGCAAGATAACCCGTGCCGTTCACAATGAAAATGCCGCTTGAGTCATAGCCGCGATACTCCAGCCGCTTCAGTCCCTCAATCAGAATTCCCTTGGCCGGTTGATCTCCGGTGTACGCCACAATTCCACACATCGGTTGCTCCTTTCCTGGTGACACCCCGAAGCCCGTAGGTCGGCGGGGAAGCGCATTACGCTGAATCTTTAGGCCGCTTCGGGCCGTAGGTCCTAAACAGCCATTGTAACTGCAAAATTGCCTGAATGGGCGAGTCGCCAGCATGCCCGGGGAGAATGGCCCAGACTTATACTACTTCCTTTTGTAATTCGCTTCCGGCGAAATTGCAAATATGTAAGGAGAAGCCAGAACTCTGCGGGAGCACCTTAATGGGGCCATTGCCGCCAGCGCGACGATTCAGGGGGGCGTCAATCGCTTGCGCCCATGGTGACGATAACGGGTTCCTTGAGGGTGAAGTCGATTTTCGCCTCCGCCGGGACTTTGACCTGCTGGCCTTTGGTGGAGGCCTCGACAGCGGCACCGGTGCCCGCGCCCGCGGCCGACCCGATGGCCGCGCCCTTGCCGTGCCCGAGAATGCCACCCAGCACCGCACCCAGCGCTGCGCCTCCGCCTACGGCTTCAGCCGTGCGCGTCCCGCGCGAGGCCCCGTGCTGCTCGTAGTAGCCGCTTTGGGTTGCATAGGGGATGCCGTCAATGGTGACAGCGATAAGTTCAAGCCGCAACTCGGACCGGCCTGTCAAGTCCCCCGCGGCCTTGGCATCCACCAGGCGCACGCGAGCGTCGGCGCCGGGGGAAGCCACTGCCCGGCCATCCACCACGATGGGTGAATCAAGGCTGGCCGCGAACTCTTCCCCCGGCCGGTTGCGCCTGGAATTGATGCTGTCGACCATGCGGATGGTTACTACTGTGCCCGCGGAAATTGTAAGGCGCTCCGGCGGTTTGGGCGTGGGCGCCGGCGCCGGCGGTGGCAGCACGAGTGCAGGAGGCGCCGCGGCCATCGGGGCCGGAGCGGCGGCAGGGGCACTCGGCGCCGGTGGGGAAGTGGGGGCAGGGGTGGCATCGGGAGTAACGGAGTTCGTATAAGCGCGCAATTCCGCGGCGGCCTTATCCTCATCGCTTACGGTCCGAGTGTGCTTCGCGGGTCGCGGCTTTTCCGCTGGGGTTGGCTCCGGCGCCGCGGTGGGAGGGGCCAATTGCGGGGGCGCGCTCTCCGCTGTCCGGGCGCTCCCGGAGTCTGGGGCCGCGGACTCAGAGCCCACGCCCAGCATGTTCACTACATTCTTAACACCCGCTTCCTGGGTGGCAATCCGCTCCGCCGCCGTCCTTTCCAAATCCGTGGCCACCGTTCCCGAGAGCGTGACCGTGCCATTCCGCGAATCCACACGAATGTCGCGCGCCTTCAAGGTGGGGTCGCTGAAAAACTTTGCCTGGATGCTGGTGGTGATCGCCTTGTCATCGGTTGAATGGAAAAACTTGGAAATATTGCACGCACCGAGAAGAAGCACGCCTGTGACCAACAAGATCGCCAGGCGGAGTTGTGACCTGGGCATAAACCTTCTCCCCCGCGGGAATCCACTGCGTCATCCAGTTTTGATTCATTCCCCTCCTGTTAGGATGCTCGTGGGGTTCAACTCCGGCAAACAGGGAGCGGGCATAAGAAGTACCTGCGGCGGGTGCGGCGCAACCGCCCCGGGAAATTCCCGGCCGGTGCGCCAAGCATGTTAGAATGGCCCCGGCACGGTGGGCATTACCAACACCGGCGGATGGCCGCTTTGCACCCGGCGTCCGCGCGGCAAGACCGCCGCTTCTGAGGAGACGAGTGGAAAGCGATTCGTTAAGCGTGGTGATTCCCGTTTATAACGAGGAGGAGAATATCGCGGCTCTCCTGGAGCAGCTACAGGCCGCGCTGCGCGACTGGGGCGGGGAGGTGGAATTCCTCTTCGTCGATGACGGCAGCACCGATGCCACGTTCGAGCTTCTCATGCGCGCTCAGTCGAGCGAACCGCGCATCCGCATCGCCCACTTCCGCCGCAATCTGGGCCAAACCGCCGCCATGGAGGCGGGCTTTCATTTGGCCAGAGGCCGCGCCGTGGTGACGGTGGATGGCGACCTCCAGAATGATCCGGCGGAGATTCCCCGCCTCGCCCTCATGCTCTCCGACTGGGATGTTGTCTGCGGCGTCCGAACCCGTCGGCAGGATACTTGGTGGAAGCGCCGGTCATCCCGCATCGCCAATGGTTATCGCAATTGGATGACGGGGGATGATATTGTGGATACCGGCTGCACCCTGAAGGCCTACCGGCGCGAATGCGTCGAGCGCCTGGAACTCTACAACGGCATGCACCGGTTCCTTCCCACCCTGCTGAAGATGCGCGGGTATCGCGTGACGCAGGTGCCCGTCAGCCATCGCCCCCGCCGTGCGGGAAAAACCAAGTATGATACCTGGCGGAGATTGAAGAAAGGTCTGGCCGACGTGTGGGCGGTGCGCTGGATGAAAAGAAACTGGATCGCTTACGAGGGCGTTCTGGAAGTTTTGGAGACGCCCGAGAAGACAGGAGTCAAAAGCCAGAAGTCAGCTTAAGGCCAACACCCGTGACGCCCGCCGAATTCCCTTCGAACCCCAAGACGACTCTCGCCCTCTCGCTGGGTCTGCTGCTTTTCACTGCGGCCGTGCTCTTCTTCGCGGGTTTGGGAAGGCTTCCCTTATTTGAACCTGACGAGGGGCGCAACGCCGAGGTGGGGCGCGAGATGTTGGCCTCGGGGGATTGGATTACGCCGCACTATAACGGCTTCGCCTACCTTGACAAGCCCGCCGTTCATTTTTGGATGGTCGCGGCAGCAATGAAGATCTTCGGTGTATCCGAAGGCGCCGCGCGCTTGCCCTCGGCCATGATGGGCGTGGCAACCCTGCTGCTGGCATGGTTCCTGGCGCGCCGCATGTTCGGGGATTCCGCCGGGTTGCGGGCGGGAATCATTTTTGCCGCATGTCCCCTGGCCCTGGCGCTCGCTCGCGAAGTCATCTTCGACATGACCCTTACTTTCTTTGTCACCCTGGCGATGGTGGCATTCTGGCTGGCGGAGGAGAGCGGCTCTCGCAAGCCTTGGTTCGACGCCATGATGTTCGCGGCGATGGGGGTGGCGGTTATTACCAAAGGTTTCGTGGGCATTATCATCCCCTTGATCGCGATTTTGATTTACCAGGTGGCCTGCGGCGAGGGGCGGAATTTTCTGCGCCGACGATGGGGATGGGGCCTTCTGGCTTTCCTCGCCGCGGCCCTGCCCTGGTTCATCGCCGTCTCCGCGCGCAATCCGGATTTCCCCCGTTACGCGTTTTGGAACGAAAGCCTGAAGCGCTTTGCCAGCGGCGCCGCGCATCGCGGAGGAGGGATCCTCTACTACCTTCCCGTTTTCCTCGGCGGGTTTTTCCCGTGGAGCCTCTTCCTGCTTCTGGCCGCTTGGAATCGCCTGCGACGCTGGCGGGAACTGAGGCAAGAGGCCGGCCGGCCCATCCTGTTTCTCCTTTGTTGGGCGGCATGGGTATTCGTTTTCTTCACCCTTTCGCATTCCAAGCTTCCCACCTATTTTCTGCCCGCCATCGTGCCGCTAAGCATCCTGATGGGAAAGGTCTGGCAGGATGTGGGCCATGAGCCGCAGGCGCGCCCGCCGGATTGGCTGACGGCAGGATTTGCGCTGCTGCTGGGGCTGGGAGTGCTGGTGGCCGCCGCATCGCATTCCTGGCTCTACGGCGCGCTCCACTTACGACTGGCCAAAAAGCTCCATCCCCAGGTGTTGGAGCTCATCCAGCCGTCGCTGCTCTACACCGGGCTGATTCTGGCGGCGCTGGGTTTTCTTGGCCGCAGGCTGGCAGCCGAGATGCGCGGGCGAACGTTGGCCATCGCCACTTTTGCGTTGGCGGCGGCGATTGTTCCCATCCTGGCGCTGCGCTGGATTGCGCCGCTGGAATTACAGGCCGAAACCAATTCCAGCCGCCGTCTGGCAGCCACCATCCTGGCCAGCCCGGAGCGGAACTCGCCCATTTTCGGCTACTATTATTTCCGCACCAGCCTGCCTTTCTATTTGCGGCGCCCGGTGGGATTGGTCTCCGTGGAATGGGGGGAGATGACCAGCAATTACCAAGTGGCGTATCAGGCGGAGGCTCGGCGCGCGGCGGGCGGCCGGCCGGGTAAGGGCGTGCTGGTCACGTACCCAGAATTTCGCGCCCTCACGCAATCCAACACGCAGCCTATCCTGGTGATGACTCCGAACCCCTTGGTCGAAAGCCTTTGGGGGACGGCGGGGCACATCGATCCGCTGTGGAATGAATCGGACTTTTCCGTTTGGGAGGTTCCACCGGCCAATGCGGCGCGGACGGAAAGCAAGCCGACACACGTGGTCGCGCCTTTTCAGCCGTGAGGATTTGCTTAAACTGAAATCCGAATTGGGAGTAGGGTTCCGCAAAAGCTGCGCGTACAGGATATCTCGAAGGCCTTTTGTGTATCATCGCTGAAGAAACCCCTTACCCCCATCATACTTTGACGGAACCCCCGAATTGGGAGTACATTTCTGTACCCTGTACCCTGTAACCTGTTCCCTGACCTTATATGTGTGGAATTTGCGGAATCTTCAATTTGCAGCTTCAACCTTTGGCGCACGGCGAGCGCATCGACCCGATGGCGGCGCGCATTTTCCATCGCGGGCCTGACAGCGGGGGGAAATTCGAGTTGCCGCACATCGCGCTGGCTATCCGGCGGCTGAGCATCATTGATCTTGCCACCGGCAACCAGCCGCTCTCCAACGAAACCGGGGACATCACCCTGGTTTTCAATGGCGAGATATATAACTACCGCGAGCTGTGCCAGGGCTTGCTGGAACGCGGCCACCGTTTCAAGTCGCATTCCGACGGCGAAGCCATCATCCACCTGTACGAGGAGCAGGGACCCGACTGTCTGCGCGAATTGAACGGGATGTTCGCCATCGCCCTCTGGGACAATCAGGCCAAGCGGCTGCTTTTGGCGCGCGACCGCGCGGGCGAGAAGCCCCTTTATTACTGGTGCGACGGCAAGACGCTGGTGTTTGGCTCCGAGATCAAGTCGCTGCTCGAATACCCGGGAATCAGCCGCGCCATGGATCCCACCGCGCTCACCCACTATTTCTTTTACGGCTATTTCCCCAGCCCGCGCAGCGTTTATGCCGAAATTAAGAAGCTCCCCGCGGCGCAACGCATGGTGGTGGAAAACGGCAATATTCACATCGATTCCTACTGGCGGCCGCAGGATTATTTGCGTTCGCCGGACGCGCCGCCGGTGACTCCCCGCCAGGAGCGCGATTTGGTGGAGGAACTCGCCGTGCGTTTGCGGCAAGGGGCGGAGTCGCGCCTGGTGAGCGATGTTCCCCTGGGCGTCTTTCTGAGCGGCGGCGTGGATTCCTCCGCCATCGTCGCCATCATGAGCGAACTGAGCCCGGGAAACGTCAATTCGTTTTCGGTGAACTTCCCGGAGAAGACCTTCAATGAGGAGCCCTACTCGACGCTGGTGGCGAAGCGCTTCCGCACCCAGCATCACGTTTTGAACGCCGACAAGCCCAGCATGTTGCAGGCGCTCGTGACGCTGGCGGATCATTTGGATGAGCCCATGGCCGACCCGGCGGTGATACCCACCTACATGATCTCGCGTTTTGCGCGCGAACACATCAAGGTGGCGCTGAGCGGCGAGGGCAGCGACGAGCTTTTCGGCGGCTATCCCACTTATATGGGAGCGCGGCTGGCGGAGTATTACCTGAAGCTCCCCGGCGTGGTGCGCCGCCAGGTTTTTGGCCGGCTTCGGCGATTTCTTCCCGTATCCTCAACGGCGGTCCCCAAAGGCCTATTCCTGCGCCGGTTCCTGAGCCATGCGGAGAAAAATCCGGCGGAGCGCCACCACATCTGGTTCGGCATGTTCAATCCCACGGAGCTTGACCAGCTCTTTTCGCCGGATTGGACGGGGCCGCAGCCGCCTTCGAGCGTAATCTTCTCGCCTCTCGAACGGGTGCTGGAGGGCGCGCGCTTCGATGAAATCGTCTCCGAAATGCTCTACCTGGATTTTCGTTTGTACCTGGAAGATGACTTGTTGGTGAAGGTCGATCGCGCCGCCATGGCGTGCTCGCTGGAGTTGCGAACGCCATTTCTCGACCACCGCCTGATTGAATTTGCCGAAGGGCTGCCTGGTCAGCTCAAGGTGCGGCGCTTCCAACTCAAATACATTCTCAAAAAAGCCGTGGAGCGTTGGCTCCCAAAGGAAATTGTCTACCGGCAAAAGCGCGGGTTCTCTGTTCCTATTGCCAGTTGGATGCGCAATGAGCTGCGGCCGCTGGTGGACGAAACCCTGGGGGAGGAAAAGTTGCGGCGCGAGGGAATGTTTAACCCCAAGTTCGTGCGCGGCTTACTGAATGAGCATTGGGCGGGCAAGGCCGATAACCGCAAAACCCTGTGGACGCTCTTCTGTTTTCAGCTTTGGTTTGATCGATGGGGGAAGAGCTAGGGGCCGTAAAGAGTTCAGGCCGGTTTTTTGGCGCCTGGTTGCACAAAGGACCCGTTGTGAGATACTCCTCGCGCGGCGACACTGGAGTATATGTCCGGTGAAAACAGGCCACACATGGAAATAGGCGAAATGCTACGTCAAATGAATTTAGACCAGCGTATCCGCTTCCTCCTCCATCTTGCCAATGAGCTGACAATTGCCGCGCGGGCGGATACGTACGAGGTCGGTGCTGACGGCGTGCAAAAACCGGCAGACCTCCGCAGGTACAACGAGGTCATGCACCGGGTGCTTGCAAACCTTCGAGATCTGGTGGAAAGCCGCCGTGAAGACATCTGGTGTTGGACCATCATTGTCGAGGCAAGCCGTATCTTGCCTTCAATAGGCACAGCGAGTCGTCGGGCCGTCGAATTCAGCCATCTCTCGTCTTAGTGCAGGAGGGCGCATTTTTCAGTTGTCGCAAAATGTACCCATTGCGAAACATGAACGCCGAGAGGAGTTTCGCCTAGGAATCGCGGAACAACGCGCGAAGACCCTCTTGCTCGAAGTGGCGGTCATTGGTGAGAGCTTCGGTCAACCCTTCGTGGCGCATGGTTTGCATCGAAGTACAATCGACCAGGCTGTAACCCTTGTCGGGACGCGCCTTATACAGTTCAAAACCCGCCATAAAGGAATCGTGGCTCTGCGGAATGACACGCACGCCCGGATCGCTCAATATGGCCTCAACATTGGCCGCCACCTCCCGGCGCAAGTATTCCGGCGCAGCGGAGTGCCGAGGGTCTCAAGCGGGTTGCAGCTTTTTTAGCTTTATGCGGATGCGGCGGACTTGCGCAAGGTCGTACTGGACCTGTTGCACAAGCCAGCCTTCCTCGGTGCCGCCGAAAACCTTAGACAACCGCACGGCCATTTCCGGCGATATGCCGCGCTTCTCGTTTACGAGTTCCGAAAGCGTGTTGCGCGTCACTCCTAGGGCTTCCGCTGCCTGCGTGATGGTCAGGCCTGACGGCTCAATGCACTCCTGCAACACGACAACGCCGGGGTGGGGCGGGTTTTTCATGGTCATGGCTCGTTCTCCCTGTCTAGTGGTAATCGACATAATCAACGTCCTCCGCGCCGCCGTCGAAGCGGAAGATAACCCGCCAGTTGGCACGAACGGTCACGGCCCAAAAACCCTGCATCGGGCCTTTGAGCGGATGCAACCGGAACCCCGGCAGGTCCATGTGGGCAACGGTTGGGGCGGCGTGAAGCGTCGCCAGAATATTTCGCAGTTTGTCGACGTGTTCCGCGTTTACCCCGCTCGGGTCGTCCTGTTCAAAAAGCCGTTTCAGTCCCCTGTGGCGGATTGTCCGTATCATCTCCCATACCGTAACGCGCCACGTGGCGCATGTCAACAGCCATCTCAGCAAGATTGTTGCTTTTTTTGTGTGTGGGGGGCCGGTTTTCCCTTTGCCCGCTAACTCTTTCCGGCAGGGCGGGTGCGCCGGGCAGGGTGTCCTCGCAGTCGCATTTCTAGCGAGTGCAGATAGGTCACGCACACAGTTTGCCTATGGGCAATTCCGATGTGTCGAACTTACCCTTTGTGAAACATGGAAGGAATGTCGAGGCTTGCTTAAGAATCGTGGAACAACGCGCGAAAACCCTCTAGCTCGAAGTGGCGGTCATTGGTGAGAGCTTCGGTCAACCCTTCGTGGCGCATACTTTGCATCGCAATGCAATCGGGTGGGGCCTTATGGCTGTGGCTCGTTGCCGTTCCCATTCTGTTTCTTGTAACGCTCCAGCATCGCGCTTGATATCTCGGACGATGACGGCCACGCCGCCCGGCGCTCCGGCGTGGCGCTGGTATTTCCCCAGTGCTTCAAGATCGGGTTGAACGGCTTTTCCTCTCTCCAGAAAAACCACGCCTACCGCGTCGCTCGGGATCCGGCTGACGAAATCCTCCGCGTTTTCAATCATGCTCCGGATACGCCGGTGAAAGTCCGACGCGTCAAGGGGGTGATCCGTCGCTAAAACGCGAAGTTCCTCCGCTGTGAACCGGCTGTGCCGCGTAATGTCGGAGAGCATCCCTTCGGGGGATTGTCCGGGAAAGCGCCCCACGGCGGCGCAAATCACCGCCCCGAGCGGCAGAATGTTCTTATGGATTGTTATGAGATCAGCGATATCGCGCGGTTCGCGGCGGTCGGCGGCGGCGGACGCTTTGTTGGTAGCAAGGTCCACGGGATGCAGGACGTAACCGAAAATTTCATCCCGTTGCGTGGGGAAGAAGCGAAAGGCGCTTTCATGGACCCATTCCAGCCGCATCTTTTCGTCAAGCCCTTCAACCTCGGCGTCACGTTTGCCGGTTACGATTTTTTTCCATGAGAACTTAAGGCCAGCATCGGTCAGGGCCTTTGCATCGGCTTGGGCAGCAGCTTCAAGGCGTTGCTCCGTATCCTGAAAAATATCGATGTCGCCGGAAAAGCGCGGCCCATCGCGGTTGATGGCGACGTCCCACGCTTTGTAGCTGTCGGGACTGCGTTCCGCCGCAAGCACACGCAACACATGCGATTGCAGTTTAGTGAGGGGCACGGCAAAGTCTTTCGATCTGTTCCGCTAAACGCCGCGCTTCCAGATTGCCTTCAACCCGCAGGCTGTGCGTTATCGCCAGAGCGTCGGCGGGCGTCGGATCGGGCACAGGTTTACTGCTCCACAACGCCGATGCTCCGAACTCTTCAAAGGCGCGGTGGTACAGCTTCACCCAATCTTCCCGTTCTGTCGTCGGGTCGTTCACTTTCATCGTATTATACTCAATTCTATGCTAGCCGGACGAATCTGTCATGCCGTGAGGGCGACCATGGAAAATAGGACCGTGCTTCCGAGAAGCTTTACCGTTGCCCACAACTATCCGCCGTCTACAGCGCCGGGAAAGGACGCCTTCCGTCCGGCGGAGTGGGCCGTTATCCGCCGCTGCCGCACTCCCCAGCAGGTGCAGGAATATCTCCGCAATTTACCCTACAACTGGGAAAAGGGGGGAGAAACCCTGCGGACGTTTCGCGGCGTGGTTTGCCATGGAAGCGCCCATTGCCTGGAGGGCGCACTGAGCGCGGCCACCATCATGGAGCAGCACGGTTACCCGCCGCTGTTGCTGGACTTGGAATCCCAGGACCAGCTTGACCACGTGCTGTTTCTATTCCAAAAGCGCGGGCGCTGGGGAACCATTGCGCGCTCGCGCGACGCGGGTCTGCACGGGCGCAAACCCGTCTTCCGCACCATCCGCCACCTGGTGATGAGTTATGTGGACCCTTACGTGGATGGCTCCGGGCGCATCACGGGCTTCGGCGTCGCCGACTTGCGCACCCTGGTGAAGGGCGATTGGCGGCTCTCCGAGAAGAATGTCAAGGAAGTGGAACGCGCCCTCATCAAAATGCCCCACAAATCCATTCGCACTTCCAACCGCCGCTACGAGGCGATCCTCCGGCAGTTCCATGCCTTCCGTAAAATGCATCCCGGCGAACCTGTCACGTTTTATTCCAACCGGCATGTTTGGCTGTGAGGAATCAGAACATCAATTTCAGCGAGAACTGAATCTGGCGGGAAGTTCCGGCGGTATGATTGATGACCCCGAAGCCTGAGCCGCGCAAAATGTTCACGGGCAGTCCAAAGGTCACCAGATTGAAGGCGTTAAAGAACTCGGCACGAAACTCGAAAGTCGCGGGCTCCGAATTCGCCCGGCTGCCGAAGGTGGTGTCTTTGATCAAGGCCATGTCGAGATTGTAGTAGTCCGGGCCACGGAAGGTGTTTCGCCCCAGGGTTCCGAAGCGGCCCTGATTGGGCCCGGTGCCGCCCGGAACGTCAATGGGGATGGAAAAGAAGGAGGCGTTGTTGTCGCCCCGGCCGAAGTAGTCCTCCCGGACCGTGCGGCGGGTGGAGAAGTCCGGAGTGGCAATCTGATCGGGTCGGTCGGCGCCCGCCGAGCCCATGCCCGTCTGCTGAATCCCGGAATAAACCGAAAACGGCGAGCCGCTGGTGAGGGTGGTGATGTTCAGCACCTGCCAGCCCGAGGTGAGCTTCTGTCCCAGGGGGCGCAGAAAGCCTGCGCGGTCGATAGGCAGCGCCTGGATGAGGCTGGTGGTGAATACCTGCGGGATGTCAAAGGTGGAAGGCCCCTTTTCCGCCCCGGGATTCCACGGGTTCTGCGGAAGGGCCTGGATAGTGGTTCCCGAAGCTCCGCTATAACCCAAGACGACGGCACTGGTATCGTCGAGCGATTTGCTGAGGGTGTAGCTGGATTGAAAACCCAGTCCCAGGCGCGGAGAGCTCTTGGATGCGGAGACCTGTAGAGAGTGATAGGTCGAGTGGGAAGGTGTTCCCATTAGGAATTCCGGACCGTACCCGCCCGTGATTTGCCCGGAGGAATTGAACTGCGTGAAGGGGGCGAATTGGGGAGAGGGGCCGGTATACCCGTTTATGCCGATGACGCTCGCCAGGTGCACCCCCACGGTGGCCACATAGGAGGCGCTGAAAACCACATCTTTGACCGTTCGTTCAATCCCCGCCGTATAGGCGCCCATGTAACCATTGCGAAAATTCGGGGCAAATCCAAACACGGAGAGAGGCTGCGGCTGGTGGCCGGGGGTGAGCGCGGAGAGATCAGTCTGGAAGCGCGGCACATCGATCGCGGTATTGGCTGGCACGTCGCTGGTGCGGCCGGTGGCAAACGCCAACTGGCCCGAGGTGGCATAGATCGGTGGCAGTTGCAGGGTAGTCACGGCGTTTGCAAAGGGCACAGGAGCGCCCGGCAGAGCGGCGAGAGTGGGGCTGGCAACGAAAGGGAACCCGCCGGTGAGGGAATTATCGAACCAGAGGTTGGGGAGGACGGTGGTGATTCCGCCCCCCGCCCGCAGCACCGTGTGCTCCGTGGCCCGCCAATCCAGCGAGACTCGCGGCCCCCACCCGCGCCAGTCCTGGCCGTACGGGGGCTGGGGATTAAGCAGCAGGGTCTGCCGGGCGCCGGGTTCCCAGAACGGCGCCGGCTTGCCGTCCGGGCCCAATGTTTCGATGCCCGAGGTACGCTTGGCGCCTTCGTGAATGCGGCTGTTCACTTCGTAACGCAGGCCATAGGTGAGCGTAAATCGCGGCGTGGCCTTCCACGTATCCTGAAAATAAAAGTTATAAGCTTCCCGGCGGACGTTGGCCTCGTCAAAGTGATCGCCGGTCGCTGTGTAGGCCGACGCCGCTACGGTGGCGTACGAGAAAGGGGTGGCGGTGAGAAATCCCGAAAGGGAGTCGGGGAGCAGGTCGCCCGCCTGAATGTCGTGCTGGCCACTGGCGGAGGAAATACCCACCGGGGCGTAGGCGGGGCCGCCGCCAAAAATGTACGTACCGTCAGGGTTGACTCCGTAGACCGTCGAGTCGCGGTTTAAGCGCATCTCCGTGCCGAATTTCAGCGTATGCGCCCGGTGCGTGGAAGTGAAGCTCTGACGAAGCTGATAGAGGTTTCCATATGAGCCCGTCACGGTTCCGGCAGCCGAGTTGAAAGGCTCGAAGAGACTGTCGGCGAAGATCATGGAGGGCTGGGTGTGATTGGGAGAAATAAAAAGCGGCGTGCTGCGAATGTAACCGAGCGAGGTTTCAGAAGTGAAATGCGGCGAGACGGTGCGGGAGTAGTCGAGGGCCAGGTTGCGCTGGTGGTCATGGAAAGAGACCCCAAAGCTCGGATCGAGGGCTGTCTGGTCGGGATTGGTCAAGGGGCCGTTCACATTATCGAGGTTGAAGCGCACGAAAAGCCGGGCCTGGTCGGAAACACGGTGGTCAACGCGGAGAGAAAACTGGTTCGTGTCCGTCGCGACCTTGGAGGAGGTGGCGTAGGTGCGCGCTCCATAGGGCCCTTGCGGATCGTTGGGGCTGGGATAGGCCGCCAGGATGGGCGCCACCTGCGGATTTACCGGCACGTACAGCGTGTCACCAGGGAAAGCCGTGGTGTCTTTTCCCTGGCGCTCTGCCGGGGTGGGCACCGAGAGCACTTGCGTGGTTCCCAGCACCTGGCGGAAACCCTGATACTGTCCGAAGAAAAAGGTGCGATCGCGGCCCTGGTAAATCCCCGGCAGCGTGACGGGCCCTCCCAGGGCGAAGCCGAACTCATTGCGGACGAAGGGTGGAATTCGTCCGGGCTGGGCCAGGCTGCGCTCGTCGAAGAAATTGCGAGCATCAAACGCCGCGTTGCGCACGAATTCAAAAACCGACCCGTGCAGCAGATTGGTTCCCGCCTTGGTCTTGATGTTGGTAAAGCCGGCGGCGCCGTGGCCGATTTCCGCAGGCATCACCCCGGAGAACGACTCGATCTCCTGCACCGCGTCCACATTGAAGTTGGTAAAGGTGGCGCCGCCCAACTCCGGATCGGTAATGTCCACGCCGTCCATGGCAAACATGGAGGTGGCGCCGCGCTGGCCGTTCACGGCGAATTGCTGGGTGAAATTCGCCGAGCCGTTGGTATCGGTCATGGTGCCGGCAGCCAGCAACAGCAGTTGGCTGAAGTCGCGCTTGTTCAGGGGCAGCGCTGAAACCTGCCGGCTGGAGAGCTTCTCCCCACCGCTCGCTTGGGGCTGCTCGCCTGCCGCCGTCTGGACGGTCAGCCCCCCGCTGGCTACGTCTGCCTGCACGGAAGAGGTGAGGTGGTTCCCCTGCCCGATTTTCAGCAATTCCCGCGACGTGGCCGTTTTGCCATGCCAGCGGATGCGGAGCGCATAATCCCCAGCAGGCAAGTTGGGAAAACTGAAAGCGCCTTGCGCGTCGGTGGTGGTTGTGAACGCGTGCCCCGATCCGGCTTCGAGCAACTCAACCTGCGCGCCGGCCATGACGTTTCCCCTGGCGTCGCGCACGGTGCCTTGCCAGGAAGCGGGCGCCACCTGCGCGGAAGCTGCGACGGCCAATGCGGACAAAAACACGCCAAGACCCATCAAGAGGGATTTGTACCGTGGGCGTCTCACCTTATCTGAACCTTGCGGGCCGGGATGGCGCGGTCTGAGCTTGGGTCTGTTTCTTGCCCAATTCGCTGCCGCCGGAGCATTGCAACCCACAAGATTGCGCCTTAAGAGACTGCTTCGTCAAGCACTAAGCAGACTAAGCAACTGCCGGCAGACCTGCAAGCGGAGGTGGGAACGATCCCCATGGTTGAGGAGAGCCAGAGGGTGGATGAACTCTACAGGAGAAGCAAGAGGCAGGCGGCGGACGTAAGCTGGTGTCCTGAGTTAGAAGTTCGTTGCTTATTCGAGAACCCCCTCACCCCCGCACCGCGGAAAGCGCTCGCCGAGCCGCTAAGGCTCTGCCCTCAATCCCACCTGGGAGGAAGAACACGGTTGGCGCGGTAGGGACGGTTATTGCTGGCCGCCCCCCCGCACAGACCGTACGTGCGGGATTTCCGCATACGGTTCTTGTCTCGGATACATGGCGTCGAAACTCGGCGCATCCTGACACCATTCCTCCCTAATCCACAGGTCCGCTACTCGCTCGGAAGAAATGGCTTGTCGCGAAGGCTCTCTGTTGTACTATTGAATTGTAGAGGCCGGGAGCGGAGCGGTGGGATATACATTTGAATGGGACCCCGAGAAAGACGACGCCAACCTCCAGAAGCACGGCGTCAGCTTCGACGAAGGGTCGACAGTTTTCGGGGACCCGCTCTCACTTCTCATGCCGGACCCTGACCATTCTGCCGATGAGGAACGCTACATCGTACTGGGAATGTCCGCTCACCGAAAGCTCCTCGTGGTAGCCTTCGCGGAGCGGCCACCGAACACCCGGCTGATTTCTGCACGGCGGGCGACGCGGGCCGAAAGGAAGCGATATGAAGAAGAAACCTAGCCAGCGAAGTCGGGATCGCAATCGCGACACGATGCGGCCGGAATATGACTTTAGCCGAGCGGTGCGAGGCGCCACGGCGGCAAGGTATCGGGAGGGCGCCAACATTGTAGTCATCGACCCCTCCGTCCTGGACGTTTTCCCCGATGGCCGGCGCGTGAACCAAGCGCTCCGCGCGCTCGCCCCCGTGCTCCGCGAACAACGCCAGACAAGGTAGCTCACAGAGGCTGGCCGGCAGGCACAGAGCAACCCCCTGCGACTCGGTTGATCGATGCGCGTTGATTCGCAGGGTTTCACCCTGCGCCAGCCGGCCGACACCTACCGAACCGGCGCGCGCTGCGCTTGCTCTCCATATGCGAAAGAACGGGCATCACCATTTTGGTGTATGATGACATGCCTGCTCCTAAGTCAGAGATAATCAATATGCAGGAAGTCATCTTGCAAGTCGGCGTGGATGGCGGTGACTTGACGCTCTATGGTTCGCGAACGGCCGGCGGTTGGCAATTCAGCCTAGGCGTACACGACTGCACACCGCTTTTGGTGGACGAGGGCGATCCAGCTATTCGGCATACGTCTTCGCGTGTGACCTCATGGGCGGACGCAATTACCTTGCTTGACACCTATCCTCATTGGGCGGAGTTTTATCCACTCGCTGTTCATCCCGATTTCCGTAAGCAGGTCTGGGAAGAGGTCGAGAGGCGGCTTCATCACGCCGGACGCGACCAACACACCTTAGACCAATGGCGCACGGTTTGTGAGGCATCGCTTTCCCCCGCGCCCTCAGGAGGTTTTATTATGGCCACTCCTATATCTGTCGACACGCCCAAATTGACCAAGGGTATCGTCGTGAGCCTGCAATCCCTCGGAATAGACGAGGCATACCTTGAGAAGTTCATCGGTGATGACCCGACTGTGCTTGGTCTCGGTGAGGTCTCCGTACTTCAACATCAGCGTCGGCAAGAGAAGGCAGGCAGACTTGATTTGCTCCTCGAAGATGATTCTGAGGAAGTCCGCTACGAAGTTGAACTGATGTTGGGGAAGGCCGACGAGAGTCACATGATTCGAACCATCGAGTACTGGGACATCGAACGCAGACTCTATCCAGCGTACGACCATCGCGCCGTGCTTATCGCGGAGAACATTACCACCCGCTTCCTCAACGTCATCACTCTGTTCAGCGGGTCAATTCCTCTTATCGCCATTCAGATGAATGCGATTAAAGTGGGTGACAAGACTGGAATAACCTTCGTGCAAGTAGTCGATATCACAAAGCTCCGCAAGGACGACAAAACGATTATGGCGAAAGCCAAACCGACCGACCGCAACGAGTGGGTTTCGCGGGTCGGCACAGACATGGTGGAGATGGCAGACAAGTGCCTTGCGTTCATTAATGAAGCTGCAAAGCGTCCGCGCAAGCTCAACTATACCAAGAAATACATAGGTCTGACCGATGGCGGCCAAGTGAACAACTTTGTCGTCTTCTTCCCGACGAAGTCCATTTTGAAGATTAGCATCGAGATCGAACCAGTGGACCCATGGGTCGGTCGCCTCAAAGGAATGGGACTAGATTTTGAGAATCGACAAGAGAAACTACAGGTTAGCCTGACTGCCAAGGACTTTGAGGAGAACAGAGACTTCGTCCGCGAAATCCTCCGTGAAGCTGTCATCGAGGATGAGGAGGAGTAGCGCCTCATAGGGGTTTCTGGAGCATGTACATGCTGGAAAACAAATGGGCGAAGGAATACCTGAGATGTTTATTCGAGGAGAGCGGCAAGGGCCCAAGGGACCTTGAAAAGTTGGTGGACGCCTCTGGGATATACGACATTGAATATCCACTGCTCGAGATAAGCTTCTTGCGGCAAAGCGAGCAAGCGACCCGGTGTTTCGATCTGGCTGTCGCCCAGCTCGCGGTATGCAGAGAAACCGAGCCCCAAGGGCTGCTCGCGGACCTGATCCAGACTGTGGAAGACTGCAATGGGAAAATCCTGAGCGCCAAGGGGCGACTTCCACAGTTGATGGAGGCGGCGGACGAAGACCCGGGTAACGGAGAGAATCTTGCCTGCTTGGGTTTTGTATTAAATGTCTTGGATGACCACGCGGCGGCACTAACAGCCTTCACGCGGGCGCTCGAACATCCCGACAGCCTCTCCATTGACTGTCACCGGGACTGCCTCAATAACATCGGGTGGGATCACTACATGCGAGGCGAGTATGAGCAGGCGCTCGGCTGGTTCGAGCATGCTTGCCGGCTTAAGCAGGCACCGATGCAGGGTGATGACAATCCTCCGGACAGAGGAGGCGAGATTGAGCCCGAAAAGCCGTACAGCTTGGCTCTTGAAAACGTCTTGTTGGCCCTCGCTAAAATGGGACGTTTAACGGAAGCCACCGCTCGACTGCAGGAATACCACCGCTGGTCCGGGCGTTTACCAGCTTATGAGTCGTTTGCCCTTGAGAAGCTGGGCTTGCAGCCGGATGTAATCTATATACGATTTTGCATCGAAAAACACGCGAGCGGCGGAAAACACCTATAGCTGAGCGCGTCCACTGTGAAAACTGCCACAGACACGCCAGTTGTTTTCCCCCCTTTAAAAACAGCAAAAATGTGGTTTTCGAGTATTCCGCCCGCACCCTAAGAAACCCTTCTGTCGCGCTAGGTTGGCCGGTGCGCAGGGTCCTAAAAGCTGCTCGGTTAGAATCGCGGCTGCGGTGATCCGAACGCTAAACCTTCTTCCTTGCCGCAAAACCGACAAACGGCGACAATCCTGAGTCGTTTGCCTTTTTTCGCTTGTCGTGCTACTGGCTTCCAAACTACTGTCATGAGCAGGTTGTCACACTTCGTGCAGCGCAGCCTTCTGGTCTCTTTTTCGATCGACTCCCAGTCAAAGTAAGGTTTGGACATGTCATCTCCCCTTCGGTACAGCAGCCTTGGATCTCGACTCCGTTCCTGCCACTTGCAGTTTTTCGATGCTCCGGATGTGATTCGAAATCACCGCATGCATTGCAGACGTCACACGCAAGGTCTAGTGGACACGGATGGAATTGTATCACTCCATGCAGGGAGCTACAGCGGTTTTTAGATGGTCAAGGATTGTGGTGAAAGCATTCACTAAACGGGTGAATCGGCACAGATGCATTCTCATGGGTGATTTATCCAAGAGCTACCCATTTCTAAAACCGCTGGTGGATGTTGTCGTTTCCACTTTCAAAGACAAATTAGATAGACGCATCGAGGGAACCCCCAGCGACGGGCGCAAGCCGGCAACGGCTGGGGGCCGTAATGCCGTGGCGAGTGACAGGTGACGAGTGATGTGCAAAGCCCCTCATCCCTGAACCGGAACACCGCGGCCCCTCTCCCCTGCCGCGGCGGCTACGGCATTGCCCGGTGGACGCCTGGGGACGTCACCTCCAGATGATTTGTCGGGGCGATTGGTCTCGACAAAATGTCCGGATGATTTATCTGACTTCTGCACCGGCATTTCTTGCAATTAATAGGCCTACATCGTAGGCCATTTAATGCTTGACGGAACGGGCGACCTCCTGTATACTAGCGTAGAGGGTAGCGTACTGGCTGCCGATGCGTGATGGCCGATGAAGGTTTTGCCGATGAGGGATGGCCGACTGCCGATTGACGAATGACGATGGAGGGGTCAGGAATCGATCAGTTATGGGCACTAACCCCTGAAAATGTTAAAAATGAAGGAACCTCCGGGGATGTGTATGAAAACATTGGCGACGATGACAAAATGTCACGTTTAGCCTCGCCCTTTTTACAAGAAAATGCACCAACTACGACCTCATCAACAGGAATCCGGCGACTTTTTAGCCGAACTTGCACAGGATTCGCAATAATCCTGCCCAGAGTCAGAGCGACACAATGTCGCCTCTGCCACCTTCCCATGTTACAGTCAAGAAGCTGTCAGGACGTGGAGGGACTTGTGGAACGGAAAGGCGGGGAAGCCAACGTCGCTTGCTCCAGAAAGATGTGCACGCCCATCGAGAGTTGGAATGGGGCCACAAATCTGAATCGTTTCCCTGCTGTCGCGTCCCCGCACACCCCCGTCCCAAAAACGGACAGCCCCCGGCCCATCGGTTTCAAGCAGATTGCGCGTTGCCAACAAGATACGGAACACGTCAGTCGGCAACCCACGTGCTCTCTTAACCGCGAATAAGGAGCAGGAATCATGCTGCATGACCTCCGCTACGCCTTACGCACGCTGGGACGCAATCCCGGTTTCGCCCTGGTCGCCATCATTTCCATGGCTTTGGGGATTGGGGCCAACACGTCTATCTTCACGTTGGCGGACTATCTGCTCCTTCCGCGCCTGGCCGTACCTAACCCTTCCGCCATCGTGGTGGTCCAATCGCAATTCCGCGGCGAAGGCTTGGGAAACCTGTTCCATTATGCTTTTTTGTCCTGCCCGGATTTCGAGGATTTCCGCAAGAAGAACAACACCTTCGCCGGCTTGACCGCCACGCAGTATTTCACCTTTGGCTTTGCCCCCGACCAAACGGCCCAGCCCCAGATGAAGTTCGGGACGCTGGTGAGCGGCAATTTCTTTGACGTGATGGGTGTGCGCCCGGACCTGGGGCGGGGTTTCCGTTCCGACGAGGACAAGGTGCCGGGGCGTGATGCCGTGGCCGTCATCAGCCACGTTCTCTGGGCAAATGAGTTTGCTTCCAGCCCGGACGTTGTGGGTCGAACCATCTCGCTCAACGGCTTGCCCTTCAAGGTGGTGGGGGTGGCGCCGGAATCGTTCACGGGGCCGAATGCCTGGTTACGCGCCGACCTATATGTCCCCCTGGCGATGCAGCCCGCGCTGGCCGGCGGGGCTGGGCAGAGTGAGCTGGAAGCGCGCGGAGTTCGAGGGCTGATGGTCCTGGGACGATTGAAGCCCGGAGTGCGAATGGGGCAGGCCGCCGCCGAGGCCGGGTTGATTGGCCGGCAACTCGCCCAGGCCTACCCCAAGACGAACCGCACCTGCTCGTTCGAGCTTATGACCTACCGGCAATCCGTTTCGCTTCCCCCGCTCGTAACCTTCGCCCTTTTCCTGTCGGGGTTGGCCGGAGTGGTGCTGCTGATCGCGTGCGCCAACGTCATGAACCTAATGCTGAGCCGCGCTTCCGGCCGGGCGCGGGAGATAGCCGTGCGCTTGGCCATGGGAGCAGGACGCGCGCGCCTCGTCCGCCAACTGTTGACGGAGAGCCTGGTGATCGCCATCCTGGGTGGGGGGCTGGGTCTGGTTCTGGCGCAAGTGGGCGCACATCGGGCTTCACAAGTCCGCATCCCCATCGACGTTCCCGTGGTGGTCGATATAAGAATCGATCGTGAAGTGCTTCTGTTCGCGCTGCTGGTTTCCGTGGCGAGCGCCGTCCTGTTTGGACTGGCCCCCGCGCTGCAAAGCACGCGCGCTGACTTGGTTCCCGCGTTGAAGGCGGGAGGCGTTGTTCCCGGCAAGCGGCACCGCTACCTGGGAAGGAATGCGCTGGTGGTGGCACAGGTGGCTGGTTCGCTCGTGTTACTGGTATTCGCCACGCAAGCTTATCTTGGGGCGCGGATCATGCTCTCCTCCCCGCCCGGTTTCCGCACGGACCACATTCTTATGGCCAGCTTTAACCCCACCTTGGCTCGGGACTCGACGGAACAAACCCAGGAATTCTACCGGCGACTCGATGAGCAGGCGCGTGGTCTCCCGGGCGTGAAATCTGCTGCATTGGCGCAGGCCATGCCCATGGTTCCGGCATCACCGGCGATACGGGTCATCCCCGAGGGCGTCCCCTTGCCCACCGGCACCGAGGCGGTTACCACGTTTATGAACACCGTCAGCGACGGCTACTTCCGCACTCTCGGCGTGGCCATACTCGAAGGCCGCGAGTTCGAGGCGACGGATCGGGCGGATTCCCCGCTCGTGGTGATCGTGAACGAGCAGTTTGTCCACAAGTACTATCCCCATCAAGACCCCATCGGAAAACGGCTGCGATTGTATGGCGTGGACGGACCGTTCGCCGAGATCGTCGGGGTGGCGGCGCAGGGTAAGTACGTATTTCCGGTCGAACCTCCCATGGATTACCTTTACCTGCCGCTGCCTCAAAGCTCCCCTCCCGCGATGACCCTGCTGCTCGAAACCGAGGGACCTTCGGCCGGACTTGCCGGGCCGTTGCGCGACTTGGTGCGATCACTCGACTCGCGGCAGCCGATTTATGGCGTCCGGACCATGGAGGAATTCTACGATGTGCGCGCCCATAAGACGCTTGGTATGGTGACAGACGCCATGGCCGAAATGGGGATTCTGGGGTTGGTGCTGGCGATGGTCGGGCTCTATGGGTTGATGACCTATTCCGTGAGCTTGCGGCAACGCGAATTGGGCATCCGCATGGCGATTGGAGCGGCCCCTGCCACCGTGGTCAGAATGGTGCTTGGGCAAGGGATGATTCTGGCCGGCGCGGGAGTCTTTATCGGATTGACCCTGAGTCTTGCCGCCGCTAAGCCCATCGCCGCTTTGGTGCAAGGGGACGGTTTCAATTTGCCTCTCGTCGCGCTGGTGGCTCTCACCCTTCTGGGCATGGCAGCTCTGGGCGCATATATCCCTGCGCGCCGGGCCTCGCGCGTCGATCCCAACACCGTTCTGCGGCAGGAGTAGGGCCGTTCACCGTGCCCACCCTGCCATGCGGACGGGGGAGCTGTCCCGGTCCTTCGAGACTGAGGGTTAGGTCCGGAATAGTCACTTTTGGACTGCTCCAGATACTCGATGTAGCTCAGCAAAGCGCCCCAACTATAGAAGCGGTCGTTGCTCGTTACATGGTCTCCGCTGCCGCTTGGGGCGTTATAGATCTCGTGCAGGTGGCCTTTTTCAGTCCACTCCGAGAGAAGAAGATTGAGGGATTCTTGCGCGAACTCTTGCCGCACTCGCGGGAAATCATGATTTCGCAAGCCGGGATAAACCAAGTAGTTCATGGGGCCCCAAACGCGCCCACGCCCGTAAGCTTGATCCTTGAATGCCGGGGCGTCCCGGGCAATCGAGGGAATCACCCACTGACCCCAGAACTATTCTTCATTGAGCAGATGCTCCTTGAACATGCGCTCAGCCTGCTGCGGGGTGGCGGCATGGGCAAGCAGAGGATAGAAACTGGCGGGCGAAAGCCGATGGCTGAATTCGCCGGTGTGCAGGTCCTTGTTGAGGAAGATCCCCGTCAGGTCATTCCACAAGGTGCTCAGCGCGGTCTGTATCGCCTCAACGATGGAAGCGGCTGTTCCTCCCGAGGCAATCGACTTCTGAGGAGCAAAGCGGCTGGTTACTCTGGAAGACTTGCCTGCCATTTGAGGTCTTACGATAGTAGATATTACCCCGCCGGCTAGTTGCGGTTTTGCTCGACTGTTATAGCTGATCATAAGTACGACTCCAAAACCAAGAAACCTTCATCCCTCGCCCGCTCGGGGAAGAAGCTCTGCGGCGCCACCAGTGTGACCGACTATTTCCCCCAGCACTCATTGCTTTTACTGCACCGCCAGGAGCTCCGTTGTGGCAAAGCTGCCGCCTGCCATCGGGCGACGCCCGCCAAATCACGGCTGAAGGTCGGTTTGCCGAGAATCGGGGCCGCGGAATGTTCTTCTCAGCTTGCCTGGGGCCGGTGCGCACATGAGAAACATTTAACTCAAGTTCTTCCCACCCCCGCCGATAGATGAGTTTGAACAAGAGTGCGCGCGTGCGCCGCCCAGAGGGTAGGAGGGGTAGACCGTCCCCGGGAGGCACGCGACGGAAACCTTCTGGTCAAGGAGTGGATTAAATGCAGGATAAATCGTTCAAGGCCACGACCATTGTCATCCCGGATGTTACTAATCGGCTGGTTTTGGAAGCAGCCTTCAATAATTGGGCGGAGGAAACCAAGCCCGCCAGCATCCTTCACGTGCATTACTATCACGATGCCGAAACGCACGTGCGGGGCTACCAGGTGGTTTACGAGGAACCGTGGGCGCCTTATTTGGCGCCGGAAACACCCCTGGAGCGGGAGCCCGCCCACATGATGATTTAGGGCAAATCGAGTTCCGGCTGTGACCCTCGCCGCACCCTCCAATGCGGCACCGGCAGGCCTGCGGCGGCGGGAGGCGACGGGGCACAGCCGACCATGACGTCAGTGTGCGCAAGCCGCCGGGCACGCGGCCAGCGCAATGCTAGATAGACTTGCACGTCATGGTACGCGCGCGGTGAACCACCGAGGTCCACCGCGCGCCTTTTTGTTCTTGCTCCGGCAAAAGTGATGGAGTTGTCCCCTCGCCTGTTGTGGAAAAATCTCCTGGCTCGCATTTTGAGCATAAACACCCTTTCGACTGTCCCCATGGGCAGAAACTCAGGCCAAGGAAGTGTGCGCGGACTAGGTATGTAGCTCAGCGGATTTTCCTTGCCCATGGAAGTCTCGGCGGAAACCTGGATTCGTAGCCGCGGTCTGTGACCCAGCCTGTCGCAAATTACGGTTTTGCCACGGACCGATGATCTGCGGCTTCGCCGCTTGCGGTCATGAAAAAGGCTGTGCCCAAGGCACCCTGGAGTGCGGTAGCAGCAGCTACCGCTTTGCCCCCCTAGCGCATTTGCCATATGAACCGAAGGTGAAAGGGGGCAGCCGCTGCTACCGCGGTCCAAGTCGCTTTGCGGTTCTTCATCGTCAGTGGTGCGCCACAGGTTCATGGACATCTGTGCGGAAAGGCTTCCGCCTTTCCGTGGCGGGCCACCTATAATCCTCGAATGCGCTGGGCCGGAAGGGCGGAGCCCGTCAACACCATAAAGCGTCGAAGCCGCCTCAAAAGCCGAGCCCCTTCACCAATTTGGACAGCCCCGCGCTCAGTCCGCCGGTTTTCAGCGAGTTTCAGGTAGTTTGTAGTCGAATTCGTAAAAATGCTTCCCGTCGGCGATCTTAATCGTCATCGCGCCCGCCAGGCCCACCAGTTGGCCGGTGCCGGAGTCCGGCACCACCTTGATGCTCAGTTCCGGTGTGCCGCGCGTCATCGTGGCGTTATGCTGAAGCACGAAGGTGCCGCTGCGGCCCTGAAGTGTTCCGCTCACGCGCTCGAGGGCCACGTAGCCAGCCGAGCCTTTGACCTCCGTCATGGCGCTCAGCATCTCGCCCTTGCTGGTCGCTTCCAGATCACCGGAGAATTGCTTGTCGATCGACATCCTCGCCAGATTTGCGCTTTCGGCTTCCTTGTTGTCCGGCTTCCGAGGGGTCAACTTCACTTCAAATGTTCCCTTGGCATGAAGCATCGGCACTTCCTCCTTGGAGTTTGCACCCGGAATGGACGAAGGGGTCTGGGCATCCGCCACGGCCCCTAAACCCGTTAGCAGGCAGATACCCATCATGACGCTCGCAACCTTCCCAGCCGCCATTCTCTCCATAGTGTAATGCGTTCCTTTCGATTGGCCATGCGTGCCCCGGTGGCCAGTGAGAATCTGCTCACCAGAAAGGCAAACGAAGTGAGTCCCATAACGTAATAATAACGGCAGCATCATTTCCCGCTCTAATACCGACAATAAAATAGCCGAAACCGCGCGTCAATCCCCCGCGTTGCGGGCGAACACCACCAGGCCATTCGCCGGAATCACGATACTCGCCGAGGCGTCAAAGCCGTGCAGCGGGCCTCCCGACGCCGTAATCCCTCCTCCATTGCCCGCCACCGTGGGATTAACCCAATTGTCGTAGACGTCGCTGTTGAAGACCTCCACCCACGGGCCCGGGAACGGGAATCCAATGGCGTAGTTGTACCAGGTGTTTTCGGCCAGGGTGGCCACCACGATGACGTCGTTCCCCGTGCCCTCCAGCCAGCGGTGAAAGGCGATAACGCGGTTTTGGCCGCTGACGTGAAAGGCGTTCACGTAATCCCCGCGCAATGCGGGCTGATTCCAGCGCAGGCGGATGAGATCCTGAGTAAAGCGTAGAAAATCCGCCGCGGCCTTGTCCGTGCCGGGATTGAGGCTGTTCCAATCGATGAGGTTGGCCGTCGCGGTGGGGTCCGAGTTCCATTGCTGGTCTTCCAGAAATTCCTGCCCCATAAAAATATGGGGAATTCCCGGCGCCGTCAACAGCAGGCCGGTGGCGAAGCGCGAGCGGCTGCGCGCATACCAGGAGCGCGAGTTCGAGCCGTCGGCCAGCACGGGAAGGCGCGGCTCCCGTCCCACATCCACGATGTCGTGGTTCTCCACACAGGGGACGGCCTGCCACCCATGGGCAAAGCCCTGGGGATAGAGATTGCCGGCGATGGCGTCGAAATCCACCGCGGCGCTCTGGCCGTATGAGGCTTGTTGGACGGCGGTGCGGACGGCGCTCCGTAATCCATCGTGTTGCAGAACGTCAAAGCCCGTGCCGCCGCTCGCGGTAGGCGCGACGATCAAGGGGGCCGGCCGCGGATAGTTCTGGAATTCATAAGGCCAGTATTCGGCATTTTGCAGCAGCCGGGGCTTGATGTAACGAAGCGTGTTGGTGAGGTCGCAGCAAAAAGTCCAGCCGGAATCTTCATTCAGGGACAGGAGCGCGCTGATTTCGTCGTAGCGGAACCCATCGACGTGGAATTCGTTAATGTAGTAACTGGCGCTATTGATGATGAACTGGCAAACATCGTTGTTCCAAAGGGCGAAGGAAAGTCCGCCGGCGAGGCCCATGTTGGTGAAGTAGAGACTTTGATTGTTATCGCCAGTATTAACGGCCCGATCGTAGAAGTAGAGGCTTTGATCGTCGCCCATGAATCCGCCCGCGTGGTTGTAAACTACGTCGAAGGCCACCGCGATGCCGTAAAGATGGCACAGGTCCACCAGAGCCTTCAGTTGCGCGGGCCCGGGAGTGATGTCCTGAATGCTCATCGGTGGGAAGCCCTTGAGTGCCAGCAGAAGATTAATGGTGGTCAGGTATTTTGCCAGAGCTGCCGGATCGGTCACGACATAGGAAAAATCGGGCGAGAAATAGTCCGCGCCGTTGTAACCCATCGAGGGATCGGTTTCCATTTCATCGATGGGCAGCGGCTGAAGCACGTTGATCCCCAGCGCCACCAGGTACTCAATCTTCCCAATGACATCCAAAAAGGTCGAGGCCACGCCCGGCGCGCTGGGGGCGTAGGTTCCGATGTGCAACTGGTAAATGATCATGTTGGAGAAATCCGGCGTCACAAAAGCCGAGTCGTGCCAGGGATAGGCAGTCGCTGAGCGGATCAGGCAGCTACAGGTGGGGAAGGGAGAGTCCGTGGCCAATTCTCGCGCATAGGGATCGCGTTTGTAACCACTCGATCCCGCGCCCACGACCCAGAAATGGTAGAGGTCGCCTTCCCGGGCATCGGCAACATAGCCCGTCCAGTATCCATTGGCATCTATCGCCATCAGCAAATCGTCAGTCTGGCCGGTCAGCGGCGTGCCGCCCAAGGTGCCGTTGACGTAAACCGCGGTCGCGCGGGGCGCCCAGACGCGAAACGTCGCACCACCGCCATCTACAAGATTCGCCCCCATGGGGGTCGTGGGCAGGATGTTGGCTTGAGAAATCATGGCAAGTCACCCCGACGATAGAAATTTGGTTTTTAGACCGTTAACAGCCCCGAGGTCAATTCGACAATATTGTATCTCAGATTAGCGCCCTGTTTCGTGAAATGAAGCCTTCTGGGAGTGTTGGCTTTGCGATATGCTGTCCTCCCCGATCATTCCGGCACCGCCGCAAGAATCGCCTTTTTGCTTCAAATTTAGTTGAAAACCTTGTAATTTCGGCCATTTTGTCGTCGCGATTGCTGTCGATTACGGCTCCATTGGTGCATTTTCCTGCAAAGATGCGGCTTTTAAGCGTGACATTTTGTCGTAGTCGCCTGTGTTTTCATACACATCCCCGGAGGTTGTTCCATTCTTACATCTTTTTGGCTCGCCGCCCTGCCTCTGCTCCCTATCAGGGTAACTTCCCTATTTTCAAAGGCTTGATTCTCTGCTTCCCTCATCGGATTTCTCCCAAATCTCCCATAACTTGCCGTGTTTTCATGAAGATCGCCGCCTGGCGCGAGGTTTCTCGTGACTGTCAGTTTCGCCGCGTTTCTGGGTTCTGGAAACCAGGGAATGGGGGTTTTCCCCAGCATTGCCCACCGCCAACTGCTCTCCCTCCCCAGTTCCTGCCCTACAGCTTAGTGTACATACAATTATTATCTATGTCAAGAACAATCTGCGGGTATAGGCTACGGCCTACCACAGTCCGAGAATCGCCATGACAAAACACCTGGAGCGGAGGGCGGTCGTCGAGGAAAAGGCCCGTCAGGGCAGGCAGAACAAAGTCCCGGGCGCAATAAGCGGTGAGAAAATTCCCTCGTATATTTCAATGCAGAGGCGCGGGGGCGCAGAGATATGAGACCAAAGAGGCATTTATCTGCGTCTCCGCGTCTGTGCGGTGAAGATTGTGTTTTTTCACAGCGGGGGGCGCAGACCTCCGACGTTGAGATCGGCGGCTTTTCTCTGGCAAAAACCACAATCCCAACGATGGGATGCTGTCCTCGAATTTGGGACCTCTTCGCGGGGAAAAAACCGCAAGTCTCAATGGCGGGGTTTGCGCTGTGCACCGCTATTGCGCGGATGCGAGGGAAGAACCGCAGACCCCAAAACCGGGGGGGCTGTGCTATACGTGCTCCGGCAGCGCTTCTCGAATGATGTTGACGCTCTGCGCCACGGCCCGGGCGCTCGTATCGATCACAAGATGCTCGCAATCCCACCGATGGTATTCGCGCGAGACAACCTCTTCCCAAGCCGGCAGCTTCAACCCGGGAATATCGCTGCTTCGCGTCTCCACCCGGCGTCGATGTTCGCGAGCGTCCGAGCACCTGACTTCGATTTCCAGGAATCTCGCCGGCACGCGGTTCGCCACCTCGACCCAGGCATCGCGAGTAATCTTAAGCGGATTGACCGAGTCCGCAATCACCGTTCGACCCATTCGCAGGTGGTCCTCGGCGGCGGCGTAGGCGGCACGGTACCCGGCATCGTTGAGCTGCTGGCAAGCCACCCCGGAGGCGAGCATGGTTTGTTCGATCGAGTCGATGCGCAAATGGACCGCGCCGATCTGGCGGGCCAACTCCCGGGCGATGGCAGTCTTCCCCACGCCTGGCAGGCCAGCGAAGATGATGAGCATCGGTCCTAGCCGGTCACCCGTTTCGTGGGTTGCCTCCACCATAGGCGCGATTGTATCCGCATCATCGCCGATGCGAAAACAACTTCTCACGAGCAGCGCGATTTCTCATTGCCCGCTTTCCTGAAGAGGGGAAACGGGTGGCGTCCTAATCTGAACGTAGCGCCGCCATCCTGGCGGCTCAATGCCGGCTGGAAGCCGGCGCCACATCTGAAATTGGGACAGCACCGGGAAACAATAGGGTTTGACTCATATGCATTCTTCATGCATACTTATGCATATGAGAACGACACTTATTATCGATGAGAATCTGCTCGAACACGCCAGCCAATTGACCGGCATTCGGAAAAAGACCGCACTGGTGCGGGCCGGTCTGGAGGCTTTGATTGCGCGCGAAGCCGCTCGGCGCCTGGCCGCGCTGGGTGGCGCCGAACCGGGGTTGCGCTCGGTGCCGAGACGACGGACCGGGACGAAGCGATGATTCTGGTTGATACTTCGGTCTGGATCGCCCATTTCCGTAAGGGTGATGCGAAGCTGAGCGAGTTGCTCAACAAAGCCTTGGTCATGGTGCATCCGTTCGTCGTGGGTGAACTGGCGTGTGGCAATTTGAAGTATCGCGGGCAGATTCTGAGCGACCTCGAAGCGCTTCCCGCCGCCGTTTCCGCAACGCATGGGGAGGTGATGCGCATGGTGGAGTTACGGAAGCTTTGGGGCCTCGGCATAGGTTGGATCGATGCGCACCTCCTGGCCTCCGCGCTGCTCTCGAATTGCCTGTTTTGGACTCTGGATGAAAGACTGGCTCAGGCCGCAACGGCGGCAGGAGTGAAGCTCTATCGCCTCGCATGACGGGTTCCACTCCGCATGCACCCTTCATGTGTTCGCCTGCTCATCTCTCGACATTGACCCGGGGTTGGCCGTGAGTCAGAATGCAGGGACAGCATTATCGCTCCTGATCTAATCGGGACGCCGCCATGTGGCTGGATAAACCCGCCACTCCCGCATCCATTTGAAACCACTGCCATGTTGTACTATGGGGTTGACAGGGAGGGGTGGCAAAACTAGAGTGAGAAGAGGAACCGCAGGAGAGCACAGCTTATGACCGGAATCCAGTTCGTAACCAATGCGAAGGGCCGCAAGGTGGCCGTTCAAATCAACCTGAAAAGATATGGCGCGGTGCTGGAGGATTTTTGGGACGGATTAATTTCGGAATCGCGCCGCAATGAGAAGGGGATACCGCTGGAAACGATCAAGACGGACCTGGTAAAGCGCGGGCGGTTGCGTGAGTAGTTATTTCGTTGAGGTCAAACCTTCTGCTCGGAAGGAACTAGAAGCGCTAGCGGACAAGATGCTGGCCCGTGTCCTCAAGAAAATGAACTCTCTCGGCAATGCACCGCGGCCCGCAGGATGCAAAAAGCTGAAAGGCTACCAAGATCAGTGGCGCGTCCGGGTCGGTGACTGGCGGGTGGTGTACATCATCGACGACGCGGCGAAGCTTGTCAGCATTACGCGCATTGCGCACCGGCGTGAGGTGTACGAACGATGACGGGAGTGTGCGCTCTCCTTACCTGTTGACCAGAACCCCGCAGATCTTTTACCGCCGGGGCGCGGACACGCTGAAGGCAGGATACGGTAGACAGGCCCAACACTTAGCCCGGATATCTCACGAATGAATTGAAAAAGGCTGTCTCTTTCTGGCATAAGTATTTTTGTGGAAAAGACTTTTGCCGAAGAAGGAGGACAGCCTTTTGCCTACACAGTGTAACCAAGAATTT
>Ga0326727_10005788_pt1 | contig 34811 bp, 32 predicted proteins | sample MB2enrmetagenome_FD_207643 | JGI IMG/M metagenome (GOLD analysis project Ga0326727, IMG submission 207643) | Lab enriched peat soil microbial communities from McLean, Ithaca, NY, United States - MB29MY | ecosystem: Environmental > Terrestrial > Soil > Wetlands > Peat | place: USA: New York...
TCATCAGCATGGTTTTTGCCGCTGCGTTGGCCTCTCTCCTGAAAGTTTGCAATGGGAACTTTCTGGCGGCCAGCCGTCTGCTCTTTGCCTTGGGACGTGAGGGATATGTGAACCCTCGCATCGGGCAAGTTCATCCCGTCAACCTGACGCCCTCGAACGCGGTGTTCTGCGCAGGAGCTTTTGGCGTGGTGGGAGCCCTTCTCGGCGAAGCCATTCTGGTTCCCATCACCGAGGTCGGCTCGCTCGCGTCGGCGGTTGGGTGGCTCGCGGCATGCGCCTCCTATTTGCGCATGGAGAAAAGTGGGAGGAGGCGGTCGATCGCTATTTTGGGGTTGTCCGTGTGTGCGGCCCTGATTCTGATGAAGTTTTTTCCCTTAATCCCCGGACACTTCAGCATCTACGAATACGTGGCACTGGCTGCCTGGATCGCCATCGGGTTCGCAGCAAGGCGAAAGACAAGTTAAGCCCTGCCGTACTTATTGCCGCGTCGCCCAGGCGAGGCCGTCGGGTTCCTGGCCGGCTTCAATGCGACCGACAACTTCCAGAGTCGCCAAATCGATGACCGCAACATAATTATCCGGGCTGCAGGCAACATAGACGCGCGAACCGTCGGGCTGCATCAGGATGCCGGCCGCTCCACGTCCGAGTTTGATTCGTTTGACATCCTGGCGCGTGCTGACGTCGAACACCGCCACATCCGCGCCGCCCAGAGAGGAGACGAAGGCGCGCTTGCCGTCGAGGGTGAATTTCAGGCGATTGGCACCTCTAACGTTGGCATCCAATGTTTGCGTCACCTTTTTGCCTGCAATTTCGATGATGGAGATCGTGCCGTCCTGCGCGTTCGCAGCCCACAGCTCTTTGCCATCCGGAGTGACGTCAAAGCCTTCGGACCCTCTGCCCACGGCGATGACAGTCTGCTCCCAGTTGGGCCCCCGGGGGCCAGGGGGAGGCCCATTCGGCCCACCCCGTGGAAGAGGCGGACCGTTCGGCGCACCGGGCGGCGGCCCCATAGGTCGCATGGGACGTGTCACCTTATCGATAATGCTGATGGTGGCCGAACTGACATTGGAAGTGAAAATGCGGTCGAGGTCTTTTGAGACGACGATCATGTGGGTCCGGTCCTGGCCTGTGCCCAGGATCCAATCAATCTTTCCTGTGGACGGATCGTATCTGCCAATCACTTTATTGGCCTCAGCGGTGAAGTACAACTTGCCACCGGCAAACCACAGACCATGGGGCCCATGCAATACGCCGAGGTCAATGGAGGGAAGCGATTTCTGCGCCACCAGATCGGCAACCGAAATCGTGTTGTAGGCTCCCCCGCCGTAATTGGACATGTAGGCAATCTTCCCATCGGGGGATGCGATGACTTCGTGCGGATCGGGCCCGGCAGGCACTCGGCCCACAACCTTCAGAGTTGCGGGATCAACAATCGCCAGGGAGCGGTCCCTCTTCGCAAGCACCAATAGCGCCGGCGAAGGCGTGCTCTGCGCCCAAAGGGTGCTCAATCCGGCCCAAACCAGCATGCCGATCAAGACAGTTCTGGATTTCATATGACCTCTCAACAAAATTGGGGAGTTCGCGCCGATTTCCATTTTGGCGCCCTGAGCCATCGCAGTATACACCACCGATTCAAGTCTGACGATGGGCGGCGACAAGAGCTTGCCCCAAACTTATGCCGCCGTCACCGCAGGGGACTTCGGCGTGGGTGAACACCTGAAAACCATCGGCCTCCAGGCGTTTTTCGAGATGTGCAGAGAGAAAACAGTTTTGGAATGATCCGCCACTCAGGCAAATTCGGTCGAGGCCGCTTCGCCCGCGCACCAGTTCCGCCGTGCGCCCCAGGACATCCACAAAACCCAAATGGAATCGATGGCTGACAATGGCCGTGGGAACACCTTCGCGAAGATCCTGGGTGAGCGCCAGAAACATGGGCTGAGAGTCGATTATCCATCCGCCGCCCTCTTCGCGAATCGCGAAGGGGTAACTGCTGTCCTCTCCTGTGTCTTCTATCGCCGCTTCCAACTCAATAGCCGCCTGGGCTTCATAATTGACTTGTTCGCGAACTCCCGCGAGGGCCGCAACGGCGTCAAACAATCTGCCGGTACTCGAGGTCAAGGGGGAATTGACACCGCGTTCGATCAGCCGCAGCAGGGTTTCGGTCCGCGGGCGGTCCAGTCCGCGCACAAAGGGAATATCAAAATCCCAGAAATCCTTGCCGAAATAGTGAAACAAGTAACTAAGCGCCATCCGCCGGGGCTCCACGATGGCAGCCGTCCCACCCGGCATAGAGATGTAATCCAGGTGGGCGAGGCGCTCAAAGCCGCGATAATCGCAAACCAGGACTTCCCCGCCCCATATTTTTCCGTCCAAGCCGTAGCCCGTGCCGTCGAGGGCAAGACCGATGACTTTGCCCTCCAAGTGATTTTCCGCCATGCAGCTTGCGATGTGCGCGTGATGGTGTTGAACACCTACGCGCTCCATGCCCACCTGCGCCAGCGCCCAGCGCGTGGAAAAATAATCGGGGTGCAGGTCATAGGCGAGTAACTTGGGTTCGACTTCCAAGATGCGTTTCATGCCGGCAACGGTCGATTCAAAAAACCTGTAGCTTTCCAAGTTTTCGAGGTCGCCGATGTGCTGGCTCAGAAATGCCTCGCTGCCGCGGGTAAGGCAAATGGTGTTTTTCAGTTCACCGCCCACCGCCAACACCGCGGGCAATTCTTCCTTCAGAAAAATGGGCGCCGGCACGTAACCGCGCGATCGGCGCACCTGCCGCGCGCGCCCGTCCGTGACACGCACCACGGAATCATCGGCGCGCAGAAGGATCTCGCGATTGTGCACGAGAAAGTAATCCGCCAGGCCGTGCAATCGCTCCACGGCTTCCGCATTGTCAATGGCAATGGGCTCTTCCGAAATGTTTCCGCTCGTCATCACCAGCGCCGAAAAGCGTTCTTCGGCAAAGAGCAAGTGATGCAAGGGAGTGTAAGGCAGGAAAACTCCCAGGTCGCGATTGAACGGGGCGACGGAGGGAACAAGGCGTTCCGGTTGTTTCTTTTTTAAGAGGACAATGGGATGCGCCGGGGTTTGCAACAGGTCCCGTGAGACATCGTCCAGCCAGCAGAATTCTTCCACGCCGGCAAGTGTCGCCGCCATAATCGCGAAGGGCTTCTCCACACGCCGCTTTCTCTCCCGCAGGCGCGCGACGGAAGCTTCGTTCATTGCATCCACGGCCAGGTGAAACCCTCCCAAGCCCTTGACCGCCACAATCTCACCCGCCGCAAGCAGTTCAACGGCCTCGGAGATGGGGTCCGGGCTTTCGCGCTGGCGCCCTTCCGCGTCCCACAGCTCCACGTGCGGGCCACATTTCCAGCAGGCGTTCGGTTGAGCGTGGAAGCGGCGATCGCGCGGGTCGTCGTATTCGCGCTGGCAGTCCGGGCACATGGGAAAGGCGGCCATCGAGGTCTTGGCGCGGTCATAGGGAATGTCGCGCACGATGGTGTAACGCGGGCCGCAGTTGGTGCAATTGATGAAGGGGTAGCGGAATCGCCGGTCGGCAGGATCGAGCAACTCACTCAGGCAGTCGGCGCAAATGGCCACGTCGGGGGCGATCAAAACCCGGCGCTCTTCACCGGCGCGGCTGGGCAGGATACGGAAATCCACATCGCGGTTCGAGGGCCGATCCGCAACCACGATGCTCGTAACGCGCGCCAAAGGAGGAACTTCTTTCGGCAGCCGCTGAAGAAACATATCAACAGCCTCCACGGCGCCTTCGACCTCGATGGAAACGCCTGCCTCGGTGTTGGTAATAAAACCTGTGAGGTTATTTTCAGTAGCCAGCCGATAGATAAACGGGCGAAACCCCACGCCCTGGACGATCCCGGCGATTTCGATGGCTTTACGCATATACAGGGGGCCACGGATTAACACGGATTAGCACAGACCACAAACCTGGAACAAAAACCACAATATGAATGAAACCCCTATGCGCCTGTCCTTGCGGTTAGTTTCAGCTTTTCTCTTCATCCGTGTTCATCCGTGGAATCCGTGGCCTGCTCTTGTTTATGGCCTTGCGTTCATTTTCAAGGAAACCGTCCCCAAGCTCGTTGTAAACCTCGCAAAAGACACCTATGATTTTTTCCGTTATCTCTTCGTGTTTCATTCTTTGTGATCCGCGTTCATCTGTGTAAATCCGCGGCTTCCTTGCGCTTTTCGAGCCACTGCATCCACTGGTCCAGCCCTTGGCCCGTGGTGCAGGACACCTCAAGGATTTCCATCCCGGGATGAATTTGCCGCGCGTACTCGCGCGCCTTCGCGAGGTCAAAAGAGACGTAGGGAAGCAGGTCGATCTTGTTAAGGACGAGTAGTTCCGACTTCGCGAAGATGGAAGGGTACTTTAGCGGCTTGTCTTCGCCTTCCGCCACACTCAGCATCACGATTTTTGCCGCTTCGCCGAGGTCGTAGCTGGAAGGGCAGACCAGGTTCCCGACGTTTTCGATGATGAGGAGGTCAAGGTTCTCCAGGGGCCAATCCGCCAGCGCGCGCTCCACACGCAGAGCGTCCAGGTGGCAGGTGCCTCCGGTGGTGATCTGCTTGGCCGGAAAGCCAAATCGCGCCAGACGCCGGGCGTCGTTATCCGTCTGAATATCGCCTGTCAGTACCGCGACGCGGGCACCCTTGGGGAAGCGTTCCAGCGTGCGTTCCAGCAGCGAAGTCTTTCCCGACCCCGGCGAGCTGATCAGGTTCACACAGAGGATTCCGTGCTCGCGGAAACTGTCTCGCAGCCGACCGGCAATGCGATCATTCTCACTCAGAACTTTTTTCTCTAGTGGAATCCGATCCATCAGTCCTCCCAAGTACAGTGACGAGCGAGCAAATTGCCGATTGCTGATTGTCGATTGCCGATTATGAACTCTCGCTTTGCCCAATCGTCCATCGGCAATCGAAACTCGGCAACCTTACCGGTCACGGCTCTTCAAGCTCCAAATACGCCAAGTCCAATTCATCGCCGCCTGCCATTAACGTCTCACTGCTTGCACAGCGGGGGCACGCCAAGTTGTACTCCGTCACCTCAAAAGTGAAATCGCAGGCGGGACAACGCTGACGGCGGGGAACCGACTCGATCTCCAGTGCCAACGGGTCAAGGTCAGTCCCCTTCACCAGCACGCTGAACCCAAAACTTAGCGCCTCCGGCTCCACTCCCGATAGGGCGCCGATGCGGACACCCACCTTCGCGACATGGGCGCCGGGATGCTTCTCCGCCTCCTGGCGCACCGCATCGAGAATGGCACTGGCAATGCTCAATTCATGCATGAGGTAAGTTGTCAGTTTTCAGTTTTCAGTTCTCAGTTAGAACGTCCCAGCGATAAGCCCTCGCCCGAATCTGACGACTGAGAACTGATGACTGATAACTGTTTCAGCAAATTCGCGGAAGCTGGTCTCCAGCAAGCATATCAACGATGCGCGTGGTTCCCAGCGAGGTCCGCATGATCACCAGGCCCGGGTTCGCCTGGGTGACTCGTCCGATGATCCGAGCCTGCTTTCCCAGGGGATGCGCACGCATCGCGGCCACGATTCGTTCCGCTTGCCCGGAGTCCACAATGGCCACCAGCTTTCCTTCGTTCGCCACGTAAAGGGGATCGAGCCCCAGAAGTTCGCAGGCGCCCCGCACGGCTTCCTGAATGGGAATGGTGGATTCATCGAGCTCCATGCCCACGCGCGATTGGGCGGCGATCTCATTCAAGGCGCTGGACAGGCCGCCGCGCGTGGGATCGCGCATGCAGCGAATGGCTGGGCTGGCTTCCAGCATGGCCGCCGTCAGCGTGTGGAGCGCCGCGCAGTCACTCACAATCGGGCTCTCAAATTCCAACCCTTCGCGTTGGGAAAGAATCGTGATGCCGTGATCGCCAATTGACCCGTTGAGAATGATGGCATCGCCGGGCCGCGCCTGGTCGGCGGAGAGATTGATGCCGGGTAGCACGCGGCCGATTCCCGAGGTGTTGATGAACAGGCCGTCGCCCTTGCCGCGTTCCACCACCTTGGTGTCGCCCGTAACCACCGCCACTCCCGCTTCCTGCGCCGCCTTGGCGAGCGACGCCACGATCCGCTGAAGCGTTTCGAGTGGCAATCCTTCCTCCAGAATGAATGCCGCGCTGAGGTAAAAAGGCTCGGCCCCACCCATGGCCAGGTCGTTAATGGTGCCGTTCACGGCGAGCGACCCGATATCTCCTCCCGGAAAGAACAGGGGCTTCACCACAAACGAATCGGTGGTGAAGGCCAGGCGTACTCCATCCACACTCACCAGCGCCTGGTCGTTCAGGCTGTTCAGAGCGGGATTCTGGAGCGCGGGCAGGAACACCTTTTGCAGTAATTCCGCACTCAGGCGGCCACCACTGCCGTGTCCGAGCAGAACCTTGTCCTGCGCGAGCAAAGGAGCCGGACAGGAGAGTTGTTCTAAGGATGGCTTATTGTTATCCATAAGTCATTGTGCCGAGTCCGAAATCGGGAAGGAAGGGACGAGTGAGGAAATTGCCAATTGACGATTGCCGATTTTCGATTTTCCCCAATCGGCAATCGGCAATCGAAAACCGGCAATCCTGTGTGTCGTCCGTCATGGCGTTTTCGACCTCGCACTTTCACTGTGCCGTCGATACTGATAATACGCCGCGCACGCGCCTTCCGACGAGACCATGGGCGCGCCAAGCGGGTTCGCAGGCGTGCAGCGCTCGCCAAACGCAGGGCAATCTGGAGGCTTTTTCAAGCCTTGCAGCACCAGGGCGCTGATGCACTCGGCGGGCTCATCGGTGTCCTGCGCGGCGACGTCAAAAACCTTTTCCGCGTCGAAAGCCGCGAACTCCTCGCGCAAGCTCAAACCACTGCGCGGAATCAGCCCGATGCCCCGCCACTTGCGGTCGCAAACCTCGAAGACCTTGACCATGATCTCCTGCGCCGGACGATTCCCCGCCCGCGCCACGGAACGGACGTACTGGTTCTCCACTTCCGCGCGGCCCTCCTCCAGTTGCGCCACCAACATGGAAATCGCTTCCAGCAAATCCACCGGCTCGAACCCGCCCACCACGATGGGGACATGAAAATCGCGGCTGAGCTCCACATACTCTTCGAAGCCCATCACCGTGCAAACGTGCCCGGGAGCGATGAATCCCTGCACGCGATGCTGGGGCGATTTCAACAACATGCGAATGGCGGGAGGCACCAGAACCTGCGACACCAGCATGGAAAAATTCTTCAAACCTTCGCGCGCCGCCTGCCAGACGGCCATGGCGTTGGCGGGCGCCGTGGTCTCAAACCCGATGCCGAGAAAAACCACTTGGCGCGTGGGGTTGGCGCGCGCAATCTTCAGCGCTTCCATGGGAGAGTATGCCACGCGCACGTCGGCGCCGTTGGCTTTGACGTGGAAAAGGTCGGTGTGCGAACCCGGCACACGCAGCATATCGCCATAAGAAACCAGCGTGACGTTGGGCAGCGAGGCAATGGCCAGCGCCTTGTCAATTACCTCGAGCGGCGTTACGCAAACCGGACAACCGGGGCCGTGCACCAGTTCGACCTGGGGAGGAAGAACTTCATCGATGCCATAGCGCATCAAGGTGTGCGTCTGACCGCCGCAGATCTCCATCAACACCCAGGGCCGGGTAACGCGCTTCTTAATTTCGGCGATCAGAGGGCGCGCCAAGGTGGCATCACGGTATTCGTCGATGTACTTCATAATTTGAGCCCGAAGTCCGGTGTCCGAAGTCAGAAGCTGAAAACCGAAACTCGCCTTGATTTTCGGGTTTGCCAATCGTCAATCGGCAATCGAAAATCGGCAATCTGCCTCGTCATTCATCACTCGTCACTTTATCTTCCAACCCCTCCTCCGCCAGCGCCCCCATCTCCCTGAGTAATTCGAGGGTGCGGGCGGCCTCTTCCGCGTCAAGCCGGCTCAGGGCAAATCCCACGTGCACGATCACGTAATCGCCCACCTCCGCCTCCGGCACAAAGTCCAACTGAACCTCGCGCGTGATGCCGCCGAAATCCACGCGGCCGATCAGCGCGCCGTCGCGGTCTTCCTTTTGGAGAACTTTTCCCGGAATCGCCAGACACATAGTCGCTCATTTCCGGGTAGAGGAATGATAGGTGAGGAAAACATCCGGGGACGTTATAAGACCACAAGCCGCTCCGAACCCCATCGGGCCGACACGGTTGCAATGGCCCGAGTTAAGCCGTCCCCGGAATCTCTGTCGTGGGCCTCGGTGGGTTTCCAGTTTTGGGCAATTTCCGCTACCAGATCGACAACCAACCCCACGGTCGATTTGACCGCATCGTGCATCTTGCCACCTAAGGTCAAACAGTCCGCCGCCTCTACCGCCAGAATTATGACATCTTTCGGGACATTAAGTAGCAATTCCCTGGCCAACTGGAGGGTCTCAAGGAGTCCGACGTAGTGGGGCGAGGGCCCAAAAGTGGACCTTATGTCCGAACTGCGCAGTATATAAAGGGTTCCGGGTGGCACGCTGTTCGTCTGAATGCAGTCCACAACCACAACAAACGTAGCTTCTAATAGGTTGTCAAGGAGATGGAAGCCGGAATCGGTGGTGAAAACCACGTCTAAATGCGGGAAACGCCGCCGAAGTTCCTCCGCCGTGGCTAAACCAAAGGCGTCGTCAGCAAGCAACTCATTACCCAGGCAGAGGATACGAATCATAAGAAACGTCCGAGGTCCGGAGTCCGAGTTCCGAAGTCGGACTCGATCGTTAGCTCCGCTGGATCTTGCCATCCCAATCGCGGCGCAGGGTCGATTGGATATTACCTTGGCAATCGTGAACGCGCACTACCAAAGGCATACTTCCGGGCAGCGAGTGGGTGGCGCAACCGTGACAGGGGTCGTAGGCGCGGAAGGCCATCTCGACCATGTTCAGGATGCCCTCCGAAACGTTGCCATTCGAAATGAGCCCCTTGGCGGCCTTCTCAACGCTCATCGCCATCCGCGCGGCGTTGTTTTGCGTGGCCACGATCATGTTGGCTTTCACGATCAGCCCTTTTTCATCGGTCTGATAATGGTGAATCAGGGTTCCGCGGGGCGCCTCGACCACCCCAACACCTTCGCGCGGGGTTTCCGTGGGCAGAGTGCGGATTTCCGGGCTCGTGATTTCCTGGTCCCGGGAAAGCTCCTCAAGGCGCTCTGCGGCGTAGAGGAGTTCAATGACGCGAGCCCAATGGTTTGCCAAGGTGTGGTGAACCGGTCTGCCGCCCAGAACGCTAACGTATTGCTGGTAAGCCTCTTGCGCGAGGGGGGTGGCCATGCCCTCCGCAGCATTCAGCCGGGCGAGAGGGGCCACGCAATAAACGCCGCTCTCCGCGCCTTCGGTAAAGCCGTTCCAGCCCAATGACTTAAGATAGGCAAACTTGATGTAACTCCAGGGCTCCACGTGCTCGGCGATGTAATCGAGATATTTCGCCGGGGCAAACTTGGCCCACTCCCCGCCGGCCGGGGTGACGACGCGGAGGGACCCATCGTAGAAATTCACCTTGTTGGCCTGATCCACCATGCCCATGTAATACGTCCGATGGGTATAAGCGTCGGAGCGAATCATATCCACGTAATCGCTATTTCCTAAAACCAGCTTCTCGAAAGTCTCAAGCGTAAATTTGGCGAAATCGACAGCTTCTTTGGCCACCTGCTGGATTTTTCCCTGCTCGGCCGTGCTGATGTGCTTGGCGACTCCTCCGGGCAATCCCAGCACCGGATGGACGGGTTTGCCGCCAATCGCCGTCATGACTTCACGCAGCTTGCGGCGCATCCCGATGACTTTTTGTCCGACCTCGATGCCCACTTTGGCGATAACGCCGAGGACGTTGCGCTCGGCGGCGGGAGCCTTGGGTCCCACAATAAAATCGGGGCCGCCCAGGAAGTACACATGCAGCGCGTGGTCCTCGGTTACAAAGCAGGAATAAAACAGTTCGCGAATCTTTTTGGCGGCGGGCGGCGGTGTAACCCGGTAGAGGGCATCCAGAGCTTTGGTGGAAGCCATATGATGGGCGGTGGGGCATACCCCGCAAATCCGCGAGGTAATCTGCGGCATCTCCTCGGCGGGCCGCCCTTGCGCAAACTTCTCGAAGCCGCGCAACTCCGGGACCTGGAAAAACGCCCGCTCCACGCTCCCCTGCTCGTCGAGGAAAATCTCGATCTTTCCATGGCCCTCGAGGCGTGTAATGGGGTCGATGGTGATTCGCCGTTCCACCTTCTTGGTTTCGCCATCAGGCATGTGAATTCACCTCATAAGTACAGTGACGAGTGACACGAAATATTGCCGATTTTCGATTGACGATTGCCGATTGCCCACGGGCGATTGCGAGAAATTGAAAATCGGCAATCGACAATCTCCTCACTTTTCACTCGTCACTGCTTCTTCGCTCTTTTTCCGCCTCAGCAACGACGACGGCAAGCTATATCGGTAGAACGTTCCGACGGGGTCTGGAACCGTCTGCACGATCTGTTCGATCTCTTTTTCGTCGTTGCTGTCGATGATGGATGCGATCGCGGACAAAGCTTTTGCCCCGTAATCGCGCACGCGGCTGGTGGGGCCGAAACACCCCGTACACGGCATGTTGCCTTGCGGGCAAAGGGCTTCGCAGCCGCCGCGCGTGGCGGGCCCCAGGCACACCACGCCTTGCGCCAGCAGGCACGTCTCCTCATCGATGACTACGTGCGGGGGCCGCTTAAACTCTTTCAAGGTAAGCTTCTCTGGGCGAGTCCCTTCGCGCGGGCATTCGTGGCAGAGCGCGCGGTCCGGAGCGAGCACTGTCCCTTTCGGCGGCAGGTTCCCCCTCAGCAGGACGTGGACGGCATCCCACAAAATCTTTGGCGTGGGCGGGCACCCGGGAAGGTAGTAATCAACGTCCACCACCTGGTCCAGCGAGCGGACGGTCTCAAAGAGCTCCGGCAAGCTCACCGAGAATCCATTTTCCTTGTGTAGAGTCTTCGGGAACATCCTTTCGGGATTCACCGTGGAGGGCGACTCACAGTAAGAGGACTCGAGGACCGCCTGGCGCGTCGTAAGGTTAGCCAAGCCGGGAATACCGCCGAGTTGCGCGCACGAACCGAGCGCCACCAGCACCTTGGCCTTCTTGCGCAGCAAATGGGCCATCTCCTGCTGCTCACTGGTGCGGACGGCGCCGTTCACGAAAGCCGCCAGGATGGACCCATGGGGCATGGCTTCCACATCGCGCCGCTTGAAGTCCAGGGCGACGGGCCAGAAGACGATGTCCACGGCCGCGACCACGTCCAGCACTCGCTCGTCGAGGTCCAGAACAGTCTCCTCGCAACCGCCGCACGAGGCGCACCAATAGAAAGCGACCTTGGGTTTTTCAATCTTGGGGACTGGTGCAGGTTCCGTCATCACGCCGCCACCTCCTCCGGTACGTGCTCGGCTTTCACCTTCAACTGCAGCGGGCCCAGTGCCCGGACCTTCTCCACCATATCGTTCACCACCGTTTTCAGACGTTCGGCCTCCGAGGCGGAAATCCACTCCAGGCGAAAGCGCTCATCCTCGATCCCCATCTCGTGCAAGACGCGCCGGAGCATGCGCACGCGGCGCAGGGTTTTGTAATTGCCTTCCTGATAGTGGCAATCGCCGGGGTGGCAGCCGCCGATCAGCACGCCGTCGGCGCCGCGGGCGAAGGCATCCAGCACAAACTGCGGGTCCACGCGGCCCGAGCACATCGTGCGGATAACGCGAATGTTGGGCGCGTACTTGACGCGCGAGGTTCCCGCCAGATCCGCCGCCAGGTAGGTGCACCAATTGCAGAAGAACGCCACAATCTTGGGTTCAAAGCCGTTCTTCGTCACCTGAAGCAATTCCGCTTTCGACTCAGCCATGAGTCCTCCTGAAAACCGGTGCTGGGTGCTCGGTACTGGGGGCTGGCCTTCCCTGGATCCCAGCGCCCAGTCCCCAACCCCTAAGCCAGCACCCCCTGGATCTCTTCGAAAATCTCCTCGTCTTCAAACAGGTTCTGCCTGATGGTGCCGGACGGGCACGCCGCCACGCAGGTTCCACACCCCTTGCACACCACCTCGTTGATTTGCGCCACCTTCTTGTCCTCCAGGAACGAGATGGCCGAGTACGGGCAGAGCGGAACGCACGTCTTGCAGCCCGAGCACTCCTCTTCCACGATGTACGCCGTGTTGGGCTCCATTTCGACATAACCCGTGTCGATCAAAACCATCGCCTCGGCCGCCGCGGACCCGGCCTGCCCCACCGCGTCGGGAATATCTTTGGGAGCCTGGCAGGCGCCGGCAATAAAAATGCCGTCCGTGAAAGTGTTCACGGGAGCAAGCTTGGGATGGCGCTCCAGGAACCAGCCTTCCGTGGAGCAACTGATGTTGAAGAGGCGCCGCACGTCTTTAGCGTCCGCGTGCGGAACCAGCCCCACCGACAGCACCACCATATCCACGGGCACGCGCCGCACGAAGGAGATGAGGGTGTCCTCGGCGCGCATGATCAGCTTCCCTTCCTCCTCTTTGGTCATCGGCCAGTCCGTAACCTCGGCCACGCGTCCGCGGATCATGTGGACGCCCTCTTCCAGAAGCTTGTGGTAAAACTCCTCGTAGGCTTTGCCCGGCGCCCGCATATCGATGTAGAAGTTGTAAACCTCCGCGCCGGTGCGCTCCTTGAGCAGGTGAGCCAGCTTCAAGCTGTACATGCAGCAAACGCGCGAGCACCACTTGTTGGTGTTTTCGTCGCGCGAGCCCACACAGTGGATGATCCCGATGGCCTCCGGCTTGCGGCCGTCGCGCAGAATCACTTCCCCACCCGTGGGGCCCGAGGCGTTGATCAAGCGCTCCACCTCCGGGGCCGTGTATACGTTGGGGTACACGCCGTAGCCGTAATCCGGAACCTTGCGGGCATCAAAGGGCTGATATCCCGTCGCCAAAATAATGGCCCCCACCTTCACGGTTTCGAGTTTGGGCTGCTGCTTCAGGTCCACCGCGTGGCGATCGCCGCAAGCCTCAATGCACGTCTTCTTGCAGCGCCCGCTCTTGAATTCAATGCAGGTTTCGCGGTCGATCACGGGGATTTGCGGCACGGCCTGCGGGAAAGAGATGTAAATGGGCTTGCGTTTTCCCAAACCCAGGTTGAATTCATCGGGCACCTTCGCCTGCTTGTAAACGCACCCCTCGATGCATTCCAGGCAGCCGACGCAAAGGTCCTCATTGATGTAGCGAGGGTGGCGCGTGACGGAGACCTCAAAGTTCCCCACGTACCCTTGCACCTGCGTCACCTCGGAAAGCGTCCAGAGGGTGATGTTGGGGTGCTTTTTCACCGCCGTCATCTTGGGCGTAAGGATGCACGCCGCGCAATCGAGCGTGGGGAAGGTCTTATCGAACTTCGCCATGTTCCCACCAATGGTGGGTTCGCGCTCGACGAGATAGACGTGTTTGCCGGCGTTGGCCAGCGTCAGGGCCGCGTGGATTCCCGCAATGCCGCCGCCTACAATCAGCACGTTCGGGTCAATGGGCACGCGCTTCTTCACCAGGGGTTTGTGCAACGCCACGCGCCGCACTGCCGCGCGCACCAGCGCCCTGGCTTTTTCCGTGGCCTTCGCGTGGTCCTGATGCACCCAGGAATCGTGCTCGCGAATGTTGACCATCTGGAAGCAAAAGGGATTCAGGCCGCCCTTTGACACCGCGCCGCGGAAGGTTTCTTCGTGGAGCAAGGGCGAGCAGGAAGCCACCACCACCCGGTTCAGCTTGTGCTCCTCAATGTCCTGCCGGATCAGTTCCTGCCCGGGGTCGGAGCACATGTACTTGTACTCACGCGCCACCACCACCCCCGGCAGGGTTGCCGCGTATTCCGCCACCGCCTTGACATCCACCGTGGCCGCAATGTTCGTTCCGCAATCGCAGACATAGACGCCGATGCGCAAATCACCATTTGAACCGTTCATTGATCTCACCTCACCGTGCGTGGTCCCTTGTCCTTCCATTGCTATGCCGCCGCCGGCGCGAATTTTGCCAACATTTGTTTGGCGGCCACAATGTTGCGTTCCAGCCCGAGTTCCTTGGCGGAGAAGCCGAATGCCAGGCCGAGAAGTTGGGTGAAATAGACAACCGGCATGGAGATCTCGCCATACTTCTTGCTGGCTTCGTCCTGAAAGGCATCCAAATTGAATTGGCAGAGCGGGCAGATGGTGGAAATGACTTGCGCTTCTCGACGGCGCGCTTCCTTCAAGAGAATGTGAATAAGCGACAGGCCGACTTCCGGCAGCGTCCCCTTCTGGCTTCCCCCGCAGCAGCGCGTCTTCAGGGGATAATCCACCACCTCCGCGCCCACCGCCCGCAGGAGTTTGTCCATGGTGACGGGGTAGTACATCAGGTCGAAAGTGGCGTACGGACGCACGATCTGGCATCCGTAATAGGGGGCCACCTTAAGGCCGGTCAGCGGCTTCTTGATGCACGCCTTGATCCGCTCCAGACCGATATCGTTGATGAGCACGTCGAGCGGATGGCGGACCTTGGCGGTGCCGTGGTACTCCAGGCCCGCGGCCTTGAAGCCGTGCTCCAGCGTCTGCGCCACCTTGGGGTATTCCTTGATGTAACGCTGGGCTTTGTTGAGGACCAGGAAACAGGCACTACACGGCGCCAGGAGGTCGAGGTTCTTCTTCTCCGCCATCGCCAGGTTGCGCCCGGCCAGGGCAAAGGAACTCACCTCATCAATGGACATGTACGCCGTGGCGCCACAACAATTCCAATCCTCAAGTTCTTCCAGTTCCACATCCAGCGCCTTGAAGACCGCCAGCAGCGATTCTTCATACGCTTTGCCCGTCCCTCGCAGCGAACAACCGGGGTAGTAGAGGTATCGCTTCACGCCGCCACCTCCTTCTTGTGCGCTTCCACATCATCCAGCAGGGTCTGTAATTGCTTGCGGCCCTTGATGGTTGCCGGCACAATTTCCATGCGCCCGGTGAGGAAGAGTTTGGTCCCCAACTTGGACATCCCCAGCAACCGCAAGATCGCCGTCTTCAGGAAAACCCTCATGACCAACCATGACTCCGTCACCCGGCCATTCCGCCGGATCATCGCTCCAAACTCGCTCGCCAAAACCGGAATGGGGAACCGCCGGGGATAAACGCCATCTTCAATGGCCCGCCTTTTCAGCGCATACATGACGTCCGTCACCCGGATGCGCCGCGGGCATTCCACCGTGCAGGAATAGCAGCTCGTGCAGAGCCAGATGGTGAAGCTCTCCAGGACGTCCCGCTTGAATCCTTCGCGCGCCATGTGGATCAAGCGCCGGGGAGTAAGGTCCATGTAAGGCGATAGCGGACAACTGGCGCTGCACATTCCGCATTGAATACAGTTGCGGATGCGTTCTCCGCCAATGACGCCGGTAACCCACCGGGCAAACGCCGGGTCACGTTCAACCTCGTACTTGATTAAACTCTTTACCGCCATGCGGATTCCCTCCCCTGCTTCACGGGTGAAGCTTGACGACGGCTATGGGAAAGTTTGATGAGAAAGATAGTGAGGGGCGTGCGGACTATGTGAAACCTTGCGGGCGTGGCGGAAATCGTCACAAGTCTACACCCCCGTCGAGACAGGCCTAGGAGGGAAGTTCAAGCACGGCGCGGGCCAACGGAGGCGGGGGTTATGCACCAGCGGCCACTTTGTCAGATCGTGAGTATTTTCAATGATTTCTATGAGATTCCGTTAATGCCGACGGACAGAACTGGCATTCGTTCTTACTGATTGTTTAAAAATTCAACACACTGTAAATCGGCTTGTGAACTTCCCCCTGCCCTCATTGAGGCGCGTTGAATTTCTCAGCGGACTCATCAGAGCTTGGCAAGCCCACGATTGCCCAGATGGTAGGCAAACTTTGTCGCCAAAGCAGAATTTGCCTCCCCGCTCTTGGGTTAAATCACACGGATGGCGACAGACCCGTCATAAGCACCCATAGACACTGATCATGGAAAATTTGGGTCATCCGGTGGTTGCGCAGCGCGGCCGAGCCGCAACCCACGCGTCTCGTAGGGGCCGGGCTTGCCCTGCCCTTGTTGTTTGTCTGTGGTGTGGGACGAGGGCAGGGCAAGCCCAGCCCCTACGAGACGCGCAAGCAGAACGCCGAAACTCGCCGGGCACGGAATCAGCCCTTGGTGCAGGCTTTCTTTGTGAGTAGCTCTTGCTCCGTGTCCATCCGTGCAAATCCGTGGCTTAAGGTCTCGTAGGAATGATGGCCGGACCAGAGCGGCGACTCGCTATCACGAAGCGCCAACTGAAGCTCAGGGAAACATTCGACTACGGCCTCCAGGGCAGCCTCGACGCGAGGGGTACGGGGCGCCCCGGGCGTGACGCTTCCCAGTTCCACACCCAGAAGCATCAGGCGCGGAACACGGATGGCCAGCGAATGCGCCAGCCTCAATGTCTCCACCAAGCCCCAGCCGTGGCTTGAGACCCTGCCCATTCCCCGGGGAACAACTTCCGGCGAGGGCAAGGGGAGCAGATGGACAGTCCCCGCCGGCGCGCCGCTTTGCACGGCGTCCACAAACAGGACGATCTCCGATTTTTCAAAGGCATAAAGCAGGTCGAGGCCCCCACCCGCCAGCACCAGGAATTCGCACCCACCGTCGCCGCGCGCCTGGAGGCGGTGGACGATTTCGAGCCCCACATTGTCGTCGCCGGCAAGGGCGCCGCCGCAGCCGACCACCAGGAGGCGTGGAGGTCCTGATCTCACCTTTTCCCCATTGCGGGAGGCCATGTCAATCACCTCGGTCGAGTTTCAACTTCAAGAAATGGGTTGAGCAGGAAATGCACGGGTCGTAGCAGCGAACCAGATTCTCCGACGCCCGGGCAATTTCGGATTCGGGTTGCGCCAGGAATCCGGGCAGGAATTGGCGCAGGTCATCTTCAATCCGCCGCATATTCTGCGCGGTGGGAGGGATAATCTTGGCGGCTTCCACCAAACCCTGGTCGTTGATGCGGTAGCGATGATAGAGCAGTCCGCGCGGGGCTTCCGTGGCGGCGCACCCTTCCCCGGCCTGGACGCGGAAGTCCACGCGGCTGCGGGCAGGCTCCTGGTAGGCATCAATCAGGGCCAGCGCCTCCTCGCAAGCGTGCACCAGCTCGACGGCCCGCGCCACGATTCCCATGAAGGGGTTATGGCACGGCCAGGCGATTCCGCAGGAACGCGCGGCGGCCTGGGCGCGCGGCAGCAGCTTATCGAAATTCAGATTCAGGCGCGCCAGGGGCCCCACAAAGTAACTCGAACCCCGGTCAGCCCGCACGGAGTGCAGCGCCGTGGAATGCGCCACATGCTCTTCCAGGAAGACCTGCTCAAACTCCGCCGGGTCGATATTCAGCCCGGAGGAGGAAATGATGCGGCGCTCGTTCATGGGGTACTCGGCCGGATGCGCGACCGAAACGAACTCATAGTCCGGCGCGAACTCCGGGAATTTCAGGCCCGCCACGAACGACACGGTTTCCTGGGCGGCATCCAGGGCCCACACCAAATCATCGCGCAGCTTCTCCAGGTCTTTTCGTTTGGGGGCTTTGTAAAAGCCTCCTACACAGACGGAAACCGGGTGGGTGGCGCGCCCGCCCAGAAGGTCCAGCAACTCGTTGCCGATTTTCTTCAACCGCAGGCCGCGCTCAACTTCCTTGGGATGATCAGCGGCCAGGGCCACGGCGCTTTCATACCCCAGGTAATCGGGCGCGTTGAGCAGGTAGATGTGGAGCGCGTGGCTCTCAATCCACTCGCCGCAATAGAGCAGGCGGCGGAGCATGCGGATCTCCGCGCCCGGCCGCACGCCCAGCGCCGCCTCCAGGGCATGCACGGCGCTCATCTGGTAAGCCACCGGGCAAATGCCGCAAATGCGGGCCACGATGTCGGGCACTTCCTGAAAATGGCGTCCGCGCAGGAAGGCCTCAAAAAAGCGGGGTGGCTCAAAGATGTTCAGCTTGACGTCGCGCAGTTCGCCACCTTCGGCGCGCACATAGATGCCCCCTTCGCCTTCCACGCGCGTGAGGCATTCAATCTTCACCGTCTTTTCGAAACCCTCTGCACCGTTAGCCATGGCCGTGACCACCTTTTCTGGGACTTCGAACCTCCCTGCAAACCTGGCCCACCACTTTCGGGAGGGCCGCAGAAACGACGGGCGAAAGTGTATCTCCAAAAGCAAAAGATTGCGCGGAAACTGTGATAATGACCGCCGTGGGGCGGTGACCGTACAGCCGCTGGGCGCTGGCAAGCAGCCCCGCGGGCGTGCAACTGTGCGTGAAAGCGGAGGAAGCGGGGACCTCTGAACGGATAGTCCGGCGATGGATTTCGCCCGGCTGGCCCTGCGCGTCGGCGTCAATAAACACGGCGCGCTGCGCCTGGCTGAGCCGCTCGGCAAGTTCCGGGGTGAGTTGATGGCAGGTGATTACCTCGGCGTCCTCGCCGGCCAGCTCCTCCGCCAGCAAACGGCCAGCGTGCCAGCCGAATCCGTCATCGCTCCGCAACGGATTGCCGTAGCCGATGATAAGGGCAGTGGTTAGTGGATAGTGGCTAGTGGATAGTGGGACCGCGCCTGGCGCGGCATCTTTGCTAGCCACAAGCCACTGTCCACCAGCCACTGGTTTCATTCGCTCCTCAATTCATCCAGCACCGCCCCCTCCGGTCCCAGCAACTGGATGTGCAAAGCCACCTGCCCGGAGGCATGGGTGGAGCAGCTAAAGCAGGGGTCATAAGCGCGTACGATGGCGGAAACGCGGTTCAGCATTCCCTCCTGCAAGTGCTTGCCGTTGATGAAGTGCCGGGCCACCTGCTCAATACTGCGATTAATGGCCAGATTGTTGTGCCCGGTGGCCACAATGAGGTTCGCCCAAGTGATAGCGCCTTCCTCGTTCACCTTGTAATGGTGAATCAGGATGCCGCGCGGCGCTTCAATCATGCCCACACCATCGAGGCAGTTCACCCCAGCGTGAGCACGAATCTTCTTGCCCAGAACGGCTGGATCGTTCAGCAGCGCTTCCATGCGCTCCAGCCCATAAAGCGCTTCAATCAGCCGGGCATAATGGAAATGAAACGAACTCGGCACGATCTTTCCCAAACGCTGGTGGTATTCGGTGAATTCCACATCGGCCTGGGGCGTTCCACAACTCTTGGCGACGTTCAGCCGCCCCAAAGGTCCGACGCGGTAGACGCCGTCGGGGAAGCCAATGGGCTTGTAATAAGGTGCCTTCAGATAAGAATTGGAAAGGCTCGCCTCCCCGATGAATTTTTGGTAATCGGACGCCGGAATGTGATCCGCTACGATCTTGCCCTCGGCGTCCTTAAACCGGATGCCGCCGTCGTAAAGCTGGAGTTTCCCTGCCGCATCCACCAGGCCCGCGTACATGCTGGGAGCGTTGCCAAAGTGGTCGATCTCCTCCTTGAACTGATCCAGCACTCCCTTGAAAAACTTCAAGGTGCGCCGAACGATGGCCTTGGCGTCAGGCAAGCCGGCAAGAATTTTGTCGCGCACGGCGGGGTCAAGGGGGGCGTTCACACCTCCGGGGACCGTCCAGGAAGGATGGATGCGCTCCTTGGCGAGGCCCTCAATCACCTGCTGCCCGAACTTGCGCAGGGCGATGCCGTCGCGGGCGATGTCCGGAAACTTCTCCAGCACGCCCAGCACGTTGCGGCGCGCCGGGTCGGAATCGAATCCCAGCAAAAGGTCCGGCGAGGAGAGATGGAAGAAGCTCAGGGCGTGCGACTGCACGAATTGGCCGCAGTGCAGAACCTCCCGCAACAGCGCCGCGGTTTCCGGAATGCGGACGCTCATGATGGCATCGCAAGCTTTGGAGGAAGCCAGGAGATGGCTGACCGGGCAGATCCCGCAGATGCGCGCGGTGATGGAGGGCATCTCGTAATACGGCCGGCCCTCCGTGAATTTCTCGAACCCCCGCACCTGGGTTATGTGCAATTGCGTGCTCGCCACCTGCCCGCTATCGTCAAGCCGAATCGAGATTTTGGCGTGGCCCTCGATGCGGGTCACGGCGTCGATTGTGATCTTCTTCATCAGATTCTTCCTCTCAGGCTCTAGCTATCAGCTCTCAGCTTTCAGCTAAAGCCTTGGCTGATGGCTGAAAGCTGAGAGCTGATAGCTAAACTTCATCCAAACTTCACCTTCGTACCCAAATCGGGCATTCGCCCGTCGAGCAATTCGCCCAGCACATAGCCGATGGCGGAAGCGGGGGGCGGGCAGCCGGGCACGAACAAATCCACTTTCACCACCTCCTGCAAAGGGACGGCGCGCTTCAACAGCGTGGGAACGCCGTCGGTGGGGATGCGCGGCTTCTCGTCAACGCCCTGGACGTAGATTCTCTCCAGAAGCTTTTTGACGGGAATGGAGTTGCGCATGGCGGGCACATTGCTGGTGACCGCGCAGTCACCCAGCGCCACCAGCAGGCGGGTGCGCTCGCGCACGAACTTGATTTTCTCGTAGTCGTCCTGGTTGCTGACGGCGCCCTCGACGATGGTCACGTCCACATCCTCGGGAAACTCCTGGGCATCCACCAGCGGGCCATACACGATGTCGGCCTTCTGCGCGACCGCGGCAATGGCCTCATCAATATCCAGAATCGACATGTGGCAGCCGGAGCAGCCGTCCAGCCACAGCGTTGCCAGTTTCGCTTTCTTCATGCGTCCCTCTCAAGTCCGGAGTTCGAAGTCCGGTTCATGCGTGAACTCCCCGTTTGGCCGCGAGCCACTTGATGTTCTCATTGCTCTTGGTCATTTCTTCCACCGCCACACCTTTTTCCGCCAGCGCCCCGGTGGGGCAGACCTGGACGCACTTGCCACATTTCGTGCACGCCTTCGACTCACCCCACGGCTGGGAAAGCTCCGCCACCAGGCGCGAGTTGATGCCCCGCGCGCTGATTTCCCACACATTCGCCCCCTCCACCTCCGCGCACACCCGCACGCAGCGCGTGCAGAGGATGCAGCGGTTGTGGTCCAGGACGTACCGCTCATGCGAGACGTCCACGGGCAGCCGGGGATAGTTGTAAGGGAAATGGACGTGGGTCACTCCCAGGCGCTGGGCCATCGCCTGCAACTCGCAGTGATTGTTGCTGACGCAAATGGAGCAGTAGTGGTTGCGTTCCAGCAGCAGGAACTCCAGGGCCATCTGGCGATGCCGCAGAAGCTTTTCGGAATTGGTATTCACCGACATGCCGTTCTGGATGGGCGTAGTGCAGGCGGGCAGCAGGCGCCCCACTCCCGCCACCTCCACCAGACAGAGGCGGCAGGAGCCCGACGGGCTCAGCCCCTCAAGAAAGCAGAGGGTGGGAATGTACTTCTTGTTGGCGCGCGCAACGTCCAGGATCGTCTGGCCTTCACTGGCCCGGCAAAGCTCGCCGTCGATCCGGACTGAGATTTCTTGGGCCATTTCGATGTCTCCTTAACAAGTTCTCAGTCATCAGTCATCAGTTCTCAGGAGTGGCTTCCACTGATAACTGACGACTGAAAACTGACGACTTCCCTTCCTACCGGTGACTGGCCACGACGCCGTTGTCCTTGATGTCGCAGCGCAGGCAGCGGCTGGCCTCTTCCGCGGCTTCCTCGGCGGTCAGTGGCAGCACCGCTTCCTGAAAGTCCTTCACGCGCTGCTTGGCGGGCAGCGGATGAGGGTGATGGCGCCGGCTCTCGCTGACGTGCTCCGGCGGCGCCTGGTCGTACTCGAAGTGCGGCAGGAACTCCTGGATTCGCACGTCTTCCATCAGCCGCTGATCGATAAAGCGCGCCGCCTTTTTGCCATAACCCATGGCGTTGGAAACGTTGGAAGCGCCGGAAATCAGGTCGCCCCCGGCAAAAAACTTCTCGCGGCTGGTTTCCATGGTGTAGCGGTCGAATTCCAGCGTGCCGTGCTCGGTGATGCTGAGGCCGGAAGCCTTGCAGAAATCGCGGTCCACCGCCTCACCCACGGCCAGAATCACCGTATCGCATTTGAAGCTCTGGATTTCCTCGGTGGAGATGGGGCGGCGGCGGCCCGAGGAATCGAATTCACCGAGGCGCGTTTTAAGCACCTCGATGGCCTTGACGGCGCTGTTCTCTCCCACGATGCGATGGGGGGTGGCGAGGAAAACAAAGTGGGCGCCTTCCTGTTCCGCGGCCTCCACCTCTTCCTGAATCGCCGGCATGTCTTTGCGCTCGCGGCGGTAAATCACCGTCACCGTCGCCCCCCGGCGCAAGGCGGTGCGGGCGGAATCGATGGCAGCATTGCCACCGCCGATAATTGCTACCCGTTGTCCAAGGGGCACTGGGGCGTTCTTGGCGATGCCTTCCAGGAACAGGAGCGCGGGCATCACTCCCTTAAGTTCGGTCCCGGGGAGGTATACCCAAGCTTCTTTCCAGGTTCCGATGGAGAGGAAGACGGCGTCGAAATCAATCCCCAGGTCGTTGAGGGTAATATCCGTCCCCACGCTTTTGTTGAACACAAACTTGACGCCCAGGCGGCGAATCAACTCGATTTCCTGGGAAAGCACGGCCTTGGGCAAACGGTATTCGGGCAACGCAAACCGCAACATTCCGCCCGCCTCCGCGTGCGACTCATAAATGGTGACGTCGTGGCCGAACAGGGCGAGGTAGAACGCCGCGGTCAGGCCCGTGGGGCCCGCTCCCACCACGGCGACTCTTTTGCCTGTGGGCGCCATCTTGTGCGCGGCGACGCGGTCAGCCATTTCCCCAAAACGCTCGGAGAGCAGGATGGAGTCGGCGATCAGCCGATGCACCTCGCGCATGTTCACCGCTTCGTCCATGGCGTGACGGCGGCAGCGATTATCGCAGGGGTGCTGGCAGACGCGCCCCGTGGACGCCGGCAGGGGGTTATCCATGATGACGGATTCAAAGGCATCGTCCAGCCGCCCTTCCTTGTAAAGCTCGAGGAAGCGGGGAATGTTCATGTGCAACGGGCAACTGTTCTCGCAGGGCGAAAGCGCCAAATCCTGGCAGACGCCGGCGCGGCACCGGTGGGCGCGCAGATGGTCTTCAAACTCATGGCGGAAGTGCCGCATGGTGGTGAGCACCGGATTCGGCGCCGTCTGCCCCAACCCGCACAGGGAGGTATCCCGAATCATGCGGCCCAGCGCGTCCAAAGTGTTCAGGTCATCCTCCGTTCCCTTCCCCTGGGTAAACTGATTGAGGATGCGGAGGCCTTTGTCCAGCCCCACGCGGCAGGGGACGCACTTGCCGCAGGACTCGGAGTGGGTGAACTCGATGAAGTAGCGGGCGACGTCCACCATGCAATTGTCGTCGTCCATCACCACCATGCCGCCCGAGCCCATGATGGAGCCAAGCTTGGCCAGCGTTTCGTAATCCACCGGCGTGTCAAACATCTCCTGGGGGATGCAACCGCCCGAAGGTCCGCCGGTTTGCACCGCCTTGACGGCGTGCCCGCCGGCCGCGCCCTCGCCCACGTCATAAACAAAAGTCTTGAGCGGCGTGCCCAGGGGCATTTCCACCAAGCCGGTGTTCTTGACCTTGCCGACCAGGGAAAACACCTTGGTTCCGGGACTCTTGTTGCTGCCGGTTTCCGTGAACCATGCCGGGCCCTTGGCCACGATGGGCGCCACGTTGTACCAGGTCTCGACGTTATTAATGTTGGTGGGAAATCCCCACAAGCCTTTCTGCGCAGGGAAAGGCGGCCGCGGCCGGGGACGCCCGGCGTAGCCTTCCAGGGAGTTGATCAGCGCCGTCTCTTCGCCGCAAACAAAGGCGCCCGCACCTTCCACCAGGTCAATGTTGAAATTGAAGCCGCGGCCCAGGATATCCTCGCCCAGCAATCCGTATTCTTTGGCATGTTCGATGGCGTGTTCCAGGCGATGGACGGCCAGCGGATACTCCGCGCGAATATAGATGATGCCCAGGCTCGCGCCCGTCAGGAAGCCACCGATCAGCATCCCTTCCAGCAACGAATGCGGGTCGCTCTCGATTTCGTTCCGATTCATATATGCGCCGGGGTCACCTTCATCGGCATTGCAGATGATGTATTTCTTCGCCGCCACCGCCTTGCGGAGATAATCCCATTTCTGGCCGGTGGAAAACCCCGCGCCTCCGCGCCCGCGCAGTTTGGCGGCCTTGATCTGCTCAATCACCACGTCCGGCCGGTTATCGATGAGCACGTTGTAAAGCGATTGATAGCCGCCCACAGCGATGTACTCTTCCACATCGTCAGGATTGATGAGCCCGCAATTGCGCAAAACGATTTTCTTCTGGCCTTTGAAAAAGGGGATTTCACTCCAGGAAGGAATGTTGGCATAGCCGTTGCCGTACTTCACCTGCGCCGTGATGTGGTCCCAATCCTCAATCTTGCAGAGGGCCAGGTTCGCGGGGATATTCCCCATCATGACGTCGTCAATAATCTCGTCGATCTGCTGGCTCTGCACCCGGTGGAGAATCACCAGGGGGCGGCCGGGAATCCAGACATTCACCAGCGGCTCCTCGGCGCAGAAACCGAAGCAGCCCACGCGGGCCAGATGGATATCCAGGCCGCGCTTGTCGATGGCATCGGCAAAGGCGTGATAAACGGCTTCCGCCCCATTGCCGGCGCCGCAAGTCCCCATGCCCACAGCGATGCGAGGCCGGAAAGGCAGAAGCTTGGCCATGCCCGCCCCACGAACGGTGCTGAACGTGCTTAAATCCCGGATGCGCGTCATTTCTTTGCCGTCTCCCTTCCCAAATGCTCCAGCTCGCGTCGCAGCGTCTGCTCGTTCATGTGCCCGTAAACCTCGTGATTCACCTCGACCACGGGAGCCAGAGCGCATTGGCCAAAGCAAGCCACGGTGCGAATCGTATACTTGCCATCACTGGTATTGAGCGCGATCTTGTCGCCCGGCTCTTCGTCGGGGTTGTGGAACCCCAGCTTGAACATCAGGCTCTCGAGCAATTCGCGCGAGCCGCGCGTGTGGCAAGCCGTGCCGCGGCAGATGCAGATGGTATTCTTTCCCTGGGGCTCGAGGTTGAAGAGGGCGTAGAACGTAACCACACTGTAGACCCGCGCCAGAGGCGTGTCGGTTTTGGCCGCGATGTACTCAAGGGTTTCGCGTGGCAGGAACTTGCGGGGATGGTGGTCCTGGGCTTTTTCCAGGATACCCAGCAAAGCGCCGGGGCGGCCGCGATGCCCGGCGATCAACTTGTCCAGGAATTCCTGGTCGGACTCCACCAGCGGAACCGAGGTCAATGTTGCCATATCCCACTCCTTAACCTGTTCTAATCACAGCTCCAGCAAATTCTCAAATAACCGAACGCCCCACACCTTACATAGCACGCGGCCTGCCATCTCAGGCCCGCCGCAGTTCATCCAGAACCGCGCCATCTGGCGCCAGCAATTGGACTTGCAAGGCCATGTGTCCCAGGGCGTGGGTAGAACAACTCAGGCAGGGGTCGAAAGCGCGCACCACCGCCTCCACGCGATTGAGCATGCCTTCGGAAAGCTTTTCGCCATTAACGTAGTGCTTGGCCACCTGCAAAACCCCGCGATTGAGCGCCAGGTTGTTATGGCCCGTGGCGATAATCATATTTGCCCATATCACCAGCCCATCATCGTCCACCTTATAGTGGTGGATCAGGGTGCCGCGGGGAGCTTCCGACACGCCGATGCCCTCCGGGTTATTGGTCCCGGCAAAAGCCCGGATGTGTTTGGAAAGGATGTCCGGGTCCTGGAGCAACTGCTGCATGCGCTCCAGGCCGTAAATGATCTCGATCAGCCGCGCGTAGTGGTAGTAGAAGGAGCTCAGCACGGCGCCGCGGTCAAGCTCGCGAAATTCCGCCCACTCCTGGTCGGCACGCGGCGTTCCGCAGCGGTCGGCGATGTTCAGGCGGGCCAGCGGCCCCACGCGGTAAATGCCCTCGGGATAGCCGCGCGGCTTGTAATAAGGGGATTTCAAATAGCTGTCGGGCTCGCAGGCCTCGCCAATGATGTCCTGGTAGTTGAGGACGTCCAGCTTGTCGGCCACGATGTTGCCGCGCGAATCCACCACGCGGAGGAATCCGTGATAGTGTTCGAGTTCCCCCGTCGGGCTCACCAGTCCCAGGAAATAAGTGGGGAAATTCGCGAAAGTCCGGATTTCCTCGCGGAATTGCTCCAGCACGGTTTTAAACCAGTCGATGGCCTTCTGGGCGATTTCCAGTCCCTCCGGCAAGACGGCCAGGATTTTGTCGCGCGTCGCCACCGGCAGCGGCGAACTGACTCCGCCCGCCACCACCCACGCCGGGTGAATGCGCTTGCCCGCCATCATCTCGATAATCTGCTGCCCAATTTGCCGCAAGCGCACGCCATCACGCGCCATCTGCGGGTGGTCCTCCGCCACCCCAAACAGGTTCCGCCGCGCCGGGTCGGAATCCATCCCCAGCAGGAAATCCGGAGAAGAAAGGTGGAAGAAACTGAGCGCATGGGACTGCACAATCTGCGCCAGATTCAGGACGGTGCGGAGCTTGACGGCCGGGACGGGAATGCGCGTGGCCAGAATCGCGTCACAGGCTTTTGCCGACGCGATCAAATGGCTCACCGGGCAGATGCCACAGATGCGGGCCATCAGCGAGGGCATCTCATAGAACGGGCGGCCCTCGCAGAGTTTTTCGAAGCCGCGGAATTGCGTCACGTGAAAGCGCGCATCCGCAACCTTCCCCTGCTCATCGAGCTGAATCGTGATTTTCCCGTGGCCTTCGATCCGCGTCACGGGATTGATGATCAACGTCTGCTTGCTCATTTATGCTCCAAACCTCGTCTTCGCGCTCAGGTCGGGACAGCGCCCCTCCAGGATATCCGTCAGCACCAGATAAATGGTGTCGGCGGAGGGAGGGCAGCCCGGCACGTACACATCCACGTTCACAAATTCGTGAATGGGCCGGGCTCGGGGAAGCAGGGTGGGCACCGCCTCCCGGGGAGCTCCCGGCTGCAACGAAGCATTCTCCACATACGCCCGGGCCAAAACATCCCGAACCTTAAAGGGATTCCGCATGGAGGGTATATTGGCGGTCACGGCACAGTCGCCGAGGGAGACCAGGAGCCGCGACCGGGCGCGAACCTTGCGGATCTTTTCCAGATCCTCCTCGCTGCTCACCGCGCCTTCCACCAGCGCCACATCAACGTTTTCAGGAAACTCCTTCTGGTCCACCAGAGGGCTGAAAACCATCTCGATCTTCCCTGCCAACTCCAGCAGGCGCTCGTCCATATCCAGAATCGACATGTGGCAGCCCGAGCAGCCATCCAACCATAAAGTTGCAACGCGTGCTTTACTCACCAGCGTCTCTCCCGCATTAACGTCAGATAGGGTAGGAATTGCCGTTGTTTGGTCATCTCCTGCACCGATTTGCCTTTTTCCACCAGCGCCCCGGTGGGACACACGTTGATGCACTTGCCGCACCCCGTGCAGGTTTCCGAGGCGCCCCAGGGCTGATTGAGGTCGGTGATCACCTGGGCATTCACGCCCCGGCCCAGCATGTCCCAGGTGTGCGCCCCTTCGATTTCGTCGCACACCCGCACGCAGCGCGTGCAGAGGATGCAGCGATTGTGGTCCACCACAAAGCGCTCGTGCGATCCATCCACCGCCAGGCGCGGATACCGGTAGGGGTAGTGCACGTGGGTCATCTGCAGGGTCTGCGAAAGGTTCTGCAATTCGCAATGCCCGTTGGAGACGCAGACCGCGCACACATGATTGCGCTCGGAAAAGAGCAGTTCCAGAATCGCTCTCCGGTACTTGCTGAGCCGCTCACTGGTGAGCGACACTTCCATGCCTTCCGTCACCAGGGTGACGCAGGCGGGAAGCAGTTTGTTGACGCCTTTAACCTCCACCAGGCAGAGGCGGCAGGAACCGACGCGGGAAAGTCCGGTGAGGTGGCAAAGCGTGGGGATGTACATGTTGTTTTCCCGCGCCACCTGGAGGATGGTCTGATCGCCGCGGGCGCTGATGTCGCGCCCATCCATGGTCAGAGTGATTACGCGAACCGCTGGGCTCAAGCTGACACCTCCTTACCCATCTGGCAAACCCCCGATGGGCATTTCTTCTCCTCCACGTGCGCCGTATATTCGTTGCGGAAATAGCGCAGAGTGCTGAGCACGGGGTTGGGGGCCGATTGCCCCAGGCCGCAGAGGCTGGTGTTCATCACCAGATCACACAATTCCTCCAGCGCGGCCATATCCTGCGCCGTGGCATTTCCCTCGGTAATTCTGCTCAGGAGCTCATGCATCTGGTAAGTCCCCACGCGGCAGGGAATGCACTTGCCGCAGGACTCCGACATGCAGAACTCCATGAAGTACTTGGCGACGTCCACCATGCAGGAGGTATCGTCCATGACGATCATGCCTCCCGAGCCCATGATGGAACCGAGCTTTTTGAGCGACTCGTAATCCACCGGCATATCCAAAAACTCCGCCGGGATGCATCCGCCGGAAGGCCCGCCGGTTTGCACCGCTTTGAAATTGCGCCCGTCGGGCACGCCGCCGCCGATATCAAATATAATTTCGCGCAGGGTGATGCCCATGGGCACTTCGATCAGCCCGGTGTTCTGGACGCGGCCCGCGAGGGCAAACACTTTCGTCCCCTTGCTCTTCTCCGTCCCGATGCGCGCAAACCAGTCGCCGCCGTTGCGCAGGATGGGTGGAATGTTGGCAAACGTCTCCACGTTGTTGATGAGCGTGGGATAACCCCAAAGCCCTTCCGCCGCCGGAAAAGGCGGCCGGGGCCGGGGCATTCCCCGCTTGCCTTCGATGGAAGCGATCAACGCCGTTTCCTCGCCGCACACAAACGCCCCGGCGCCGAGGCGCAATTCCACGTGGAAGCTGTGCGTCGTGCCAAAAACGTTGTTCCCCAGCAGGCCCAGGTTTTGTGCCTGACGGATGGCGGTCTTGAGATTCTTGATGGCCAGGGGATACTCGGCGCGCACGTAGATGTAACCCTGCGCGGCGTCCACAGCATAAGCGGCGATGGCCATGCCTTCCAGCACGCGGTGCGGGTCGCTTTCAAGCACGCTGCGGTCCATGAAGGCCCCGGGGTCGCCCTCGTCGGCGTTGCACACCACGTACTTTTTATCGGCATCAGCTTTGGCCACCGTGCCCCACTTCAGTCCGGTGGGGTAACCGGCCCCGCCGCGCCCGCGCAATCCACTGCGCAGGACCTGCTCCACCACTTCTCCGGGCGAAAATTCCGTCAGCGCCTTGACCAGCGCTTCGTAACCGCCGGCCGCGATGTAGTCCTCCACCTGCTCGGGGTCGATACGGCCGCAATTCTCCAGGACGATCTTCACCTGCCGGCGGAAGAAGGGCATTTCGGTAGGGCATTCGAGGCGCGCCACCGGCTCCGCGTCAAGACTCTTGACGATGTCCGCCGCGTCGCCCTCGTTCACGTTCTGGTACATCACATTGCGTGGCTTCACCGCCACCAGCGGACCATTGGCGCACAGGCCCATGCAACCCACGCCCTTCACCTTGCACTGGTGTTCGAGGCCCTTGTCCTTGACTTCCTTTTCCAGCGCGGCCTTGACCTTATCGCTCCCGGAAGAGAGGCAACCCGCCGCCGTGCAAACGTGCAGGCGGTTCTTGAATTGCCGTTCCGCTTCCTCTTGTTTGGCGGTTATTTCGCCAAGTTCTTCCGGCGTCATTGCCCCCACCTCCCAGCTCTTGCCAACATCTCTGCCGAATTCACTTTTCCCGCCACTTGGCCGTCATAAACCACGCAGGGCGCCAATCCGCACGCCCCCAGGCAACGCGCGGTAAGGAGGGAAACATTGCCGTCCGGGGTCGTCTCCCCGGGCTTGATTCCATACTGGTTTTCCATGTCGGTCAGCAGCTTCCCCGCCCCTTTGATGTAGCAGGCCGTGCCCGTGCAGACCACGCACGTGTGCTTGCCGGGGGGCTTCATGGTGAAGTAGTGATAGAACGTTGCCACTCCATAAGCCTGGCTGAGCGGCACGCGCAAGCTGGTGGCCACGAACCGCAGCGAATCCGTATCCAGGTAGCCGAACGATTCCTGCACGGTGTGCAGCGCCTCAATCAGCGCGTGCGATTGGTTGCCCAGCCGGCGCATGGAAGCTTCCACGATCTTCCAGCGCTTGTCCGCCGAGGGGGCAACCGGTTTCCGAAAACTCGTGCCCATTTCACACTCCTTAATTCGTTCTAATCACCGCTCCGGCAAACTAACAAAAGCTCAATCCTTCCACACTCTTACCCTGCACGCGGCCTGCCGTGCCAATCCCCTCGCAACTCCCCCCGGACCTTGCCATCTGGCGCCAAACATTGGACTTACCAAACCATGTGTTTCCGGGCGTGAGTGGAACACCTCAGAAAAGGGTCAAATTGCCCATTGCTGCGTTCCGCGAAGGGGCAACCGGTTTCCCTAACATCGTTCCCCATTCACACTCCTGATAGGCTTCAGATGTCAGGGACCAGGCGCCAGCCCTGACATTTGAACTTGTCCGTTGCCCATTGCCCATTGTCCGGTGCAACTGACCACGGACAACTGGCCACGCACAACTGACGGCATACCTGGAGACAACGGATCCCTGCTGCTCCGCTACGATGTCATGGCGCCGTCTTCCCCAACTTGTCACCTGCCGACCGGAAGGCTTCGGCGTAACCGGTAAAACCGCGCAACATTCGAATGAGCTCAGCCCGCGGCGTACCGTTTTTCAGCAGGTAATTCGAGAACGAATCCGGGTTGGGACTTTCCATCGGGCCAAAGCATCCATAGCAGCCGCGATTGTAGGCGGGACACAACGCGCCGCACCCCGCCTGCGTGAGGGGCCCCAAACACGGAATTCCCTGGGCAACCATCACGCAAGACGTGCCCCGCCGCTTGCACTCCAGGCAAACCGAGTGGCGAGGGAGATGTGGCGTATTCCCCATCAACAAAGTGGTAAGAACTTCCAGTATCTGGTATTTGTTGATCGGGCAACCATTAAGTTCAAAATCCACGGCCACGTGCGTCGAGATCGGCGTGGATTGCTCCAAGGTGTTGATGTAAGCGGGCGTGGCGTAGACCGCCCGCACGTATTCATTGACGTCGGCCCAATTGCGCAAGGCCTGGATTCCTCCCGCCGTTGCGCAGGCGCCGATCGTAATCAAATACTTTGACTGCTCGCGAACCTTGTGCAGCCGCTCGATGTCCTCCGCGGTGGTCACCGAGCCTTCCACCAGGGTCACATCGTACGGGCCTTCCAGAATCTGGGAGCGCGCTTCCAGGAAGTAAGCAATCTCGACGGCCCCCGCCAGGCTCAACAGCTCATCTTCCAAACTTAATATCGCCAGTTGACAGCCATCACATGAGGAAAATTTGTAAACCGCCAGCTTGGGGCGCGATTCCGGGGACATCTTAGAAGTCCTCCTTGCCGAAGAACGGCTCGATCTTGGCAAAATTCAGCACCGGGCCCTCCTTGCAAATGAACGTGGGCCCAAACTGGCAGTGCCCACAGAATCCCACCGCGCACTTCATATTGCGTTCCATCGAGACGAAGACCGATTGCTTGGGAATGCGCCGTGCCAGGGCCTCGTAAATCACAAAGCGCATCATGATTTCCGGCCCGCAAGTCATCACCAGGGTCTGCTTGGGGTCCACGCGGATGCGGTAAAAGAGTTGCGGCACCACGCCCACCTGCCCCTTCCAGTTTTCATCCGCCAGGTCCACCGTGACGTGCACTTCAATGCCGCCCTCGCGCCAACGCCCGATCTCCTCGTTGTACAGCAGGTCGGCGGGAGTGCGCGCTCCGAGAAGCAGCAGAACGCGGCCATACTGATCGCGCTGGCGCATCACCGAGAGGATGACCGGCCTTAGCGGGGCCAGCCCGATTCCGCCCGCCACCAGCACCAGATTTTTCCCTGTGGCGTTTTCCACCGGCCACGAACTCCCGTAAGGGCCTCGGACGCCTATCACGTCTCCCACGCGCAGCCGGCCGATGGCGCGCGTTACGCCGCCCGCATAACGGATGGTGTGGCCCAGCACCTGCGGTTCACCGGGGTCGGAGCAGATGGAGATGGCCACTTCCCCCACCCCCGGAAGGTAGAGCATGTTGAATTGCCCCGGCGCGAAACGAAAAGCCGCCGCCTCGGCGGGATCCTCAAAGGCCAGGGAAAAGGTGGAAATGCCATAGGCTTCAGGCTTGATGGCCTGAATCACCGCCGGATGCGGCAGCATGGGGTCCGTCGCGGACCGGGGATCGAGAGTGGGCATTACAATGCTCATAGGTTAAGTCCCGGAAGGCAGGAGTCAGGAGCTAGAAGCCAGGAGTCAGAATGCCAGACTCCTTAAATGTCCTAGTTGGCCCTCGCAATGAAACCCTCCAACTCCTCACTTCTCTCTCCTGACTTCTGTCTCCTATCTCCTGACTCCTAGCTTCTTCCCCGTATCGCCTGCACTTCTTCCGTCAAATCGATCCCCACCGGGCACCATGTGATGCAGCGCCCGCAACCGACGCAGCCGGAGACCCCGAACTGGTCGATCCACGAGGCCAGTTTGTGGGTCAGCCACTGCCGGTAGCGCGAGCGGATGGTGGGGCGAATGTTGCCGCCGTGCACGTGGGAGAAATCCAGGGCGTAGCAGGAATCCCACACGCGCGTCCGCTCCGCCGCCGTCGCCGTTAAATTGCTGTGGTCTTCCACCGTCACGCAGAAACATGTAGGGCAAACCTGCGTGCAGTTGGCGCACGAAAGGCAGCGCGTGGCAACCTCATCCCAGCGCGGGTGGTCCAGGTTGTCGTAAAGCAAGCGCGGCAAATCGTCGGTGCGCATCTGCTTTTGCATTTCGCGTTCGGCGCGGGCGCAGGCTTGCGCGGCACGTCCCAGATCGAACGCCGTGGCGGGCTCCCACGCCGTGTCGCGCAGCATTTCCGAGCCCGCTTCCGAACCGACTTCCATCACAAAATTGTCCGGCAGTTCCGTGACCGCCAGGTCAAATCCCCCCGAAGCGCGCGGCCCGGTCTTCATGGAAACGCAGAAGCAGTTGGCGGCCGACTGCGTGCACTGCACGGCGAGAATGAAAACCGGTCCCCGCCGCCGCGCGTAATGAGGATCGCGAAATTCACCCGTCATGAAGACGCGGTCCTGGACGGCGATGGCGCTCAACTCACACGCGCGCACGCCGATGAAGGCGTAACGCGGGCTGAGGTTCCGTGCCGGCTGCACCTGCCAGTTGCCGTTCCCCTTTTCCACCGAAAACAGGCTCAAGCGCGAAGGGTGCAGGTATTGCTTCCACGATTGCGGCCCACAGCTATAAGCAAAGTATTGCGGCTCGCGCGTGTGCTTCAGGCGGTAGCGCCCGGGAGCTTGCTGGTCAGTCCAACCCACCGGCAGCTCGCTCATCTGCGTGATCGAATCGAGCGTGATGGCGCCATCACGAACCGTGGGACCCACCAGGGAAAACCCCGACTCCCGCAAGTTGTCGAAGACTTTCTGCAACGACGCCTTGGCGATCACTACGCTGGCGGCAACCCGCGGAAGGCTTGGTGTCATAGAGAATCCGCTCCTGCTTCTCCACCGAAAAACGTCCAGCATCGGGAGTCGCGTCGCAATCGTCCGGGAGACGATCAATTCCGGGATTGCTCGGCTCTCCCCATACCCTTCGACATAACGTCTGCAAGACTTGAGCCAAATAGGGGTGTACGAGGCCATTTAAGATGCTAATTAAATGAACGGGTTGAACCTTATGAGAGGGACAAGAAGGCGCAAGAAAATTCGTTAGATGACATTTGGTCGATGTGACCCCCAAGCTGTGCGACGAATGCCCCAATTCCGGAATTCTCGCCTGCGGCATTTCAAAGCTCGGCAAACAATTTGCCCGAATGCTCAAACCGTGGCTTTTCTGCCACACCTGGCCACGAAACCGGCATGACCGGCTGTGCAATTTGAGCGAATATGGCAACGTGGCGCCTCCCCGATTTTGGGGTCCGCGGCTCTTTCTTCGCAAATGCAGCTAATGCCGGATTGCGCAGAGCGCAGCTCTGCGAATCGGTAACCACGAATCCGCAGCGAAGCCCCAACCGCAGAGCTGCGCTCTGGGCAATCCGGCACCTCCGCCGCGGAAATTAATCGTTCCCCTTACGCAAGAACCGCGGACCAAAGTCAGGCGCCCGGCGTCAGCAAGGTGTATACTCCAAACGTCATTCGACCAGAAAATCATTTGAGGATCGCAGGCGGCATGAACTTGCCGATTTTCCACGTGCGTTGGAGTGCATAACCTTTGCCGCCCACGAGGGTTTGCCGAATATGAATGATGTGAATAGCCCTGGACCCGTTTCTATCCCGCCCGCCGCGTCGAAGCCTCGCGGCGTTGCCGTCCTATTCCAAATTCTTTCGCTCGTCTTTGCCGTTCCCGCCATCGTCTGGGGTATTTTTATGGTGTGGTCGGTCGCCTTCCCTCCCAAATGCGGGGATTGGTCAGGTCTTACCGGTTTGGGTGTGCTGGAGTGTTGGGTGGTGGATCTGCCGATCGGTCTCGTGATCCTGGCGGTTGGATTGTTCGCCAAGAAAGGATCGCCACGCCTGCGCAAGATCTGCGTCGTCACCGCAAGCGTGACTCTGGCCCTGCCGATTATCGCCAGTATTCTCTTGAGCCATTGGCATTGCCCCTGAGAGCTCGAGACCGGATTGCGCAGAGCGCAGCTCTGCGCAATCCATCAGCTCCTCCGCGTCTCCGCACCTCAGCGGTAAACCCGCCCTAAAACCTCTCATCCAAACTGATCTCGGCGAGGATCTTATCAAGCTGGTCGGAGGCCTCCTGGCGCTTGGCCTTGAGGTCGGCGGTCTGGCTGCGCAGGGCCGCCAGACGGTCTTCCTGCTCATCCAGTTGGTGCGTGTAGCGTTGCAGCAAGGCC
>Ga0326727_10005789_pt1 | contig 34809 bp, 19 predicted proteins | sample MB2enrmetagenome_FD_207643 | JGI IMG/M metagenome (GOLD analysis project Ga0326727, IMG submission 207643) | Lab enriched peat soil microbial communities from McLean, Ithaca, NY, United States - MB29MY | ecosystem: Environmental > Terrestrial > Soil > Wetlands > Peat | place: USA: New York...
TGGCGAGCAGTTGTTCCCCATCAGGCGGAGGTGTGGGGACCTGTGGCTGGTACTGCTCAAGAATGGTAAGGTTATTGAAACTGACACAATCTCCCCGATACGGCCATGGAAAGGCATTCCAGCCGCGCGCACGGCTAAGCGCCACGGGAATCTCGGTTCGACCCATGAACTGCAACAGACGCGAGCAGGCCTGCATCGCGGGGTCGGCAATACAGTCCGCGTTGATGACGATGAGGCCGAGCAGGTCGATTCCCGGCATAACGGTGAGCAACATCGAAGAGACGAACTCATCGACTGCCGCATCGTGCACAAAAACCACAGGGATATTCGCCCCCCCTGCAGGAAGGTCCCTTGCATTGGTCAAGCTATCCATATTGAGGAAGCCCGCTTAATTGGAATGGCAGGATTCGGGGAGGAACCGCGAAGGCAAGGGAATACAGGGGAAGTTCGGGGGGGCTGTTTTTGCTTTATGGAGACTATGTTCTCCGGAAGAAAAGATGTCAAGAAAAAAATTGAGCGAAAAGCATTTCGAAGGTGTGCAAGGGTACGAATTGAATGCAAACCGCGCCGATCCTGCGATTTATCGATCTCGACGTACTAATCGCATTTTGTGGCAATGCCTGAGATCCTGGAGTCGGAGCACTGCCGGCGAGAATCCGCGATGGTCGGAGCCGATCTTGAGTTGGAGGTCTATCTCATAACCCCGCGCGTCGGCTCTATCACATGGCTTGGGCAGGACTTAGAACGAGCAGAAAACACGATAGATATGAAGCCCTTTCGTTCTGCTCCATTTGTGTGCTGCAAGATTCTGTTTGCAATCAATTCTGCTGCCCGTGGATGAGAATGCCGCCAACAACACAGTTGAGGCAAATAGCACAACGAACACGACTAGACCGGATGGGCCTTTAACAAATCGTTGCTGACGGGTTGTTGGTCGCCGAGCAGGCGATGACACTTCCGGAATCCAAACTCTGGCAGGATCCTCATAGGTCATGTTTCAAACGAGGTGATGAAGATCGATCTGCCGGGGCAGCGTTTTGGAACGGCCAAACTCCTCGAATATCCGCTATTCTCGTTCGGAGAACCCTCGCCAATCATTCCTTTTATCCCGCTCAAAACGAAAATTAAACTTGCCTGAAATGAGCCGCTTTAAAACCTATAGATTCCTTGGGTTCGATTTGCGCCGTGCTCGCAAGAGTAAAGGGAATAGCCATTATCTCCGGATGACTCCGAAGAAGGATCGCAAAGCGATCAAGGCTAAAATGCGTGACGGGATTCAGCATAGTGGGGCGACCCCTTTGCCGAAAGTGACAAAGAAGATCAATGCTCGCTTGCCGGCTGGATCAACTACTTCAGAGTTGGCTATGCTGGCTCCGATTTGCTGAGCGAGCCTCAGAATTTGAGCTTCAGCGCCATCTGCAGAATCCGCGGATCTCCGGCAGAGGAGATAGTGCCAAAGTTGCTATCCTGCAGACCGGCATCGGGCGCCCCAAAGTTGACAGTGTTGAAGATGTTGTAGAACTCTGCACGGAATTCATAGCTCACGCGTTCACCCATCTTGCCTGTCTTTAACAGCGCCATGTCGGTATCGAAGAGTTTGGGGCCGCGCAGAGAATTCTTGCCAATGTTTCCGTACGTGCCAACCGGATTAGGAACAAAGTCAGCGATGTTGAACCACTCATTCACCAGCTCTGCATGCGATCGCTTGGTGCTTAGGTGCGTAAGGCCAATGTTGGGGACGGTGATGTTGGCGCGATCGGCGCCGATGGCGCTGAAGGAGTTGTCGTCTTCAGAAAAAACGGTGAAGGGGAAGCCGCTCTGCCAGCCGGTGATGAAGCTCAGATTCCAGCCATTCGTCAACTCGCTCACAGCGCCTTTAATGCGGGCAGACGGGAGAGCGTAATTCCCGGATAGTCTGAAGACCTTGGTGTCGTCTCCGGCATCGGGGCCGTAGTCGAGAGACCGTCCGCAGGCGCAGCTGTTGGAGGCCAGACCGCCGGGTTCTCCGTTGGGCCCGAAGTCATTCAGAGCACGCGACCAGGTGAAGTTGCTCTGGAACGAAAGGCCGTGGCTGATCTGCTTTTCCAGCTCAAACTGGCCGGCGTTGTAATTGCTGTTGACGCCGGAGTTGATGGCATCGACAAAGCCGAAGTTCGGATAGATGCGACGCTGCTGAATGTTGTTCTCAGTGGATTGACCAGGGATGTAAATGGATGGGTTCATTTGCAGCAGACCCGCTTCTTGGTCTCCTGTGCCACCCAGGTGCGTGCCCCTGTTTCCCACGTACTCCAGGCGCACAAACCAGGTTGATCTAAACTCGTGCTCTAAGGTCAGGTTGTAGGCGAAGATCTGCGGCAGACGGAAGTGACGGTCGAAGATTTGCGTGAACGAGATGTCCTGCGGAAAGGTAGCCGAAGCGCCCGGATTGCTGGGGCCGAACTCGGCGGGGAAAGGATTGGCAACGCCCGCGGCCGTATAGGGGTTGGTGAAATTTGTAGTGGAAATGTTGACGATGGGCGCGAAGGGAGGGATGCCCACCACATCCTCAAAAGCCACTGTATTGGGAGACTGATAGTAGATGCCTGCACCGCCGCGAATGCTGGTCTTGCCGTCGGCAGACAGCTGATATGCAAAGCCCAGACGGGGCCCGAGATTGCTCAGGTTGTTATAGATAGAGGAGGCCGGACATCCGGCGTCATGATTGGTGCCGCCGAAGATCAGATCTTGCGGCGCGTTGGGGAACCGCGTGGATTGCGCGCCCGGCACGAAGCAGGCTACGCGGCCTTCGCTGTCGGTGTAAGGCCGGAACGGATCCCAGCGCATCCCCGCGCTTACCGTGAAGCGCTTGGCGGCGTGCCAGTTGTCCTGGACAAAGAAACTCCATTCGCTTCCGGTGAAGTGGAGATACAGACCGCCCCCCTGGGTGAAGCTGGAGACGTCGCCGAGCAGAAAATCACCCAAATCGTCGCCAGTAAGGCTGTTGTCAAATGTGTAGTTACCGTCGGCCTGGTAGGAATTGCCCATGGGGGTGCGAATGCGCCTCCATTCCCCGCCAAACTGGATTTCGTGCCCCCTGCGGACAAAGGTGGCGATTTCTCGATCGGAAACGTCCCCGCGGTCCCAGGTACCGGTGGCCGCCTGCACACCCACGTTGAAGTCTCCCGCGACGATCACGTTCAGGATGGGACGGAAGTTGGTGGGCTGGGCGATATTGGCGCCGGCCTGGGCGATGTTGAAGGGAGCGGCGGAGAGAGTGACGCCGGTCTGGCTGGTCCATCCAAAATAGCTATTCAAAAGCGTGTTGGACGAGATGGTGTAGATGTCGACCACGCTCACATTCTTGAGTCCAAGGTTCTGCGGGTTCTCAAGATTGCCAGCCAGAATGTTGCTCGTCGGGGGCAGTTTGGTGGGCACGGTGTAATTCAGCTGAAAGTAGTGGCCGCTGAAATGGTGCTTGCCCAGGTTATAGTCGATCTTCGCAAGGTACTCGTTAGTGTTCTGGATTGACGGCGCGGCGTTAAAGACCAGCTGATGCAAACCGCCCGCGGGATCGTTGGGAAGCGGAATGTGATTCAGCAGATAAAGCGCCGTGGGATCGAAGGCAGCAGGGTCGATCACATTGTTATTGAACTGGTAAGGCGACGTGGGATCAGGGTTGGTGAGCACCTCGGGCAGCAGGTCGGTAAAGTCGCCGTTGCGCTCGGCCTGCGTGGGCACCTGCACGATTTGCCCATTCTGCGCTGTATTCTGACGCGTGCCCTGATAGGAGCCAAAGAAAAACAGCTTGCTCCTGAGAATGGGCCCGCCGATGACGCCGCCGAACTGATTCTGCTTGAGAGGATTGGGCGAGGTGGCGAAGTAGTTCTTCGCGTCCATCGCATAGTTGCGGAGATACTCGAAGACATCGCCGTAAAACACGTCGGTTCCGGACTTGGTGACGACGTTCGCCACACCGCCGGTAGCGTTGCCGTATACCGCGCTCATGTTGTCCGTCTGAACGTTGAACTCCTCGAGGGCATCGGGGCTGGGGAAGGGAAGATTGGCGTTGATATAGGTGTCGTTGTAGTCTACGCCGTCCAGCAGATAGTAGATGCCGTTGGCGCCGCCGCCGTTTACCTTGGCATATTGCTCGCTGGGCAGAACGCCTCCTTCGCAATTGTTGCCGCAGTTCTGATCGGATACATCAATAGCACCTGGAACCAGGAACACCAGCTGCTGCGCCTCACGGCCGTTCATGGGCAAAGTTGCGATCTTCTGTTCATTAATAACCTCGGTGATGGCTGCATCGTCCGTGGTGACCTGGTTCACGCTCCCTTGCACCGTGACTTGCTGCGTGACGGCGCCCACGCCCAAGGTGACCAGCTGGCTGGCGGCCTGGCCGACCGACAGCAACAATCCATCCTGCACATAGGTGGTGAAGCCGGCGGCTTCGACGGTCAGGCGGTAAGTGCCCACGGGCAGGCTGGGAAACTGGTATTCGCCGGTGGCGCTGGACTTGACGGTTTGCTTGTGACCCGTGCCCTGTTGCTCGACTGTAACGCTGGCGCCGGGAATGGCTGCGCCGCCCTTGTCCTCAACGGAACCGGCGAGGCGAGCGGTGGTGTATTGGGCAAAACCGGGAGCGGTACTCAGAAAGACCGCCAGCAAGGACAGAAGAATAAGAACGGAACTGAGTCGGGATGAATGGAGAAGCCGACGTGCCGAGATCCTGATTCTTTCACGGAGTGTCATATGCGTTGTCCTCGCTTCAACTGTGGTTCTTCCTGGGTAGTGCGCTGATCGATCTGCGAATAAGAACTCCCCTTTTGTTTTTATATGTTTCGGTTACGTTTTAGATCAATTCTTAACGTTCTACGATGAAAGCACGCTTATGTCAAGCCTATAGCGGTGGTCCTTCCTGATTGTCGGATCTTTGCGCGGCATCGACCGAACACAATCTCAAAGGAACGCTAATGCGTTTGAATGAAGCTTCCGTCCTTACTTACTCGGGCCGCTTCTTTTCCGCCGGAGCGAAGCGCGTAGCGATATTTCCGGAGACCTTGACAGCGAACGTTTTCGTGCTCGTGCTTGCATCAAGGCCTGTTGCAGTAACGCGCACTGTGTATTCGCCGGATTGCGTATAGGCATGATGTACCTTCATGCCGTCCTGGCTCGATACATCGCCAAAGTCCCAGTGGAAGGTGAGGGCAGGCTCTTCGCCGGACACGCGTTCCGCGCTGAAGGCCAATATCTCTCCGGCCTTGGCTCTCTTCGCCGAACGAACCTCGAATGCGGGCGGGGCAGCCTCGACCTCGCCTTCAATCAGCTTGAACATGCGCACCGAGTGTGCCGGCTGAGTCACGCTGAGTACATCGGTTGAAGGGGCGCAGCAGTTTTCATCACCGAAGACTTCTGTGATCTTATACTTGCTTGGTTCCTTCAACCCCAGATCCGCAAAGCGGATGTTTCGCTTGAGTTCCCCTTCGCTCCAATTGAAGATCGTGAGAATCGACTGGCGATTGTTTTCTTTAAGCAGAAACACGCTTGGCTGAAGATCGCTGGCCGTATAAGTCATTAGGTCGGCGGGATAAGATGCACGGCCCAGCCGCGCCATATCAATCAAGTCTGTTTTCTTTACGAGCGCAAGCCGCTCCGGCGAAGTTCCAAGTGTGGGGAGATCGTCTCCCTCCTCAAACATTCCTCCAGAAACTGCCGCGAGTGCGATCGAGACCTTGGCTTCTTCCAGAGTTAGAGGGCGCTGCCCGCCGTGCCACGATTGGTCATCCACAGTCTGGGTCGAAACCGTGAACGCGTCGGGATCGGCAACAAAGAAATTGCGGTTCATAAAATAGCGCGCGGCGATTCCTGAAGCTGCGTCGCGGGAGGCTTCAAAAGTATGCCCCGTGTCCTGCGAGATGCGGCCGGCATCCACCAGCCCAACGGGAACCAGCATAGTACTGCCGTCCTTATCGAGAACCACATCCTCGCCTACCGCCTTACGGATAATCTCGAGTCCGATTCGCTGCGCCTCAAGAGCTGTGGTGTTGGGACGATAGTAGGAGCCTTCCACAGCCGTGTCGTCCATAAAGTCCATCTTGATGAAGCGAACGCCCCAGTTATAGAGTGCACTGTAAGTCTGCCGTAGATACTCCTGCGCGCCGGGGTTCGTTGTGTCCAGCACATACAGCAGATCGTTGTGTTCGGTGACATCGCCGATATGGATCAATTGACCCGCTGAGTTATGCAGCAGCCAGTCTTTATGATTCTGGTAAACCCAGGCGCGCTCCGATACTTCAAAGGGCGCTGTCCACACTCCGAAGGTCAGACCCACGCCGCGAATTTTGTCGGAAAGGTAGCCCATACCCTGGGGAAACAGATTGGCGTCGAGCGTAGTGTATTCGCCGCGTGCGTATTGGTATCCCTCGTCAATATGAAAGTAGCTATAGCCGCTGCTCTTCAGGTTCTCCGCCAGCCACTCTGCGTTTGTGATGGCTGTTCCCTGGCCGAGTCCAAAATAATAGGCTGTCCAACTCCACCATCCGATGGGAGTCGGCGTATCGACGCGCGCGTGGTGCAGCAACTTGATCGCACGCCCGTACTGCTCTAGCTGCCCGTGATAATCGGTGCCGATGTCAAACATCAGGCGCTCGGAAGAGAGGGTCGCTCCTACATTGACGGGCAGGCTCAGACTGACTTGTTCAGCGGGAGGAGAATCGCGGAGCGATTCCTCCTTCATGATTTCTGTGGTGCCCGTCGACGCGGCTTCATACGACACAATCTTCGCGTCAGCGCCGGCGCCTTGTTCCTTAAGGTGAAAGACGGTCAGGAGCCGGTCGGCGGTGAGTGTGCCCAGGAAGAGACTCTCGCCGCTGGTGCGGTTGTAGATGAGCTGGCTGCCCACGGCCCGCAGCATTCCCTTGGGCGCGTCGCCCAGATCGTGGATGGCGAGTTGCGGTCGGTCCTCGCTATAACTATCCGATAAGATTCGGTCGGCGAATACCGGGCCGTTCAGATCGATGACTGGTGAATCCGCTGTCTGGATGCTGCGAATCGCCCCGACTGAGACGGCTTTGTCCGAGGTGTTGTGGACCTCGACTGCTATGTCGCCCCATGACTGATCCTGATAAAGCCGGATGGTGCAAACGAGATCGGGTTTTCCCGGCAAACCGGTGTGCGTGATTGTGAGCTTGACGCCTGACCCAAACTCATCATGAAAATCCGATTGCACCACTTTGTGCTGAGGGTATGCGGACGAATACAGCGCGGCACCATTTACGTCTGCTTCTATATTGGAGTGCAGAGCGGAACCGGAACGGCCGTTGCGCGTAATCGAGTAGGAGCCATCAGGGTTCAGTGTAACCGTAAGGTACTTTCCCCGAATCGTCCCGAGCGACTGCGCCTCTAAAGAGACAGCTTGGACGGACTCGGCGGCGACTGCCTGGCTCACGAGCGCCAGCGCAGCCGCTGATAGAAGAGCACGACCGCTGCAAAGGACAAATCGGGTGGATGGTTTCAAGGCGACTCCTTACTCGCAGGTCAGCATTCGGGATGGTGCATGGTCTACGTGGGGGGGAACGGACCTCACCGGAACTGCCGGCTAAGGCCAGCGAAATTCCATGCTATGCCTCAGAAGTACTGCCTGTGACGTTTCGTTATCTTACGACTACGATCATGTTTCGTCAATTAGCAGAATTTATTTGTTATATAGTTTCGATATGTTTCGTATATCATTCTTTATGTTTTTCGAGGTGCACAAATATTCTCCCGTAGAGCTTCGTGTCTGAGTTGCCCAATTTGAGAGTTGGAGTCTAGATGTCACAGGATCAGTCCGAATCACATAACGATGACCTTCTCACCACGTCCCGCTACACGCTGCCTGAAATCCTGCAGCAAGCTTCTCTCTGGCCGGTCACGATTGAGATCGTCCGTACCGCATCGCAGCAGATGCAACTGGACCGCAAATTCAAGGGCGCACGTGTACTCCTGACTGGAGCCGGGACATCGGCCTACGCGGCCAGTGCCGTGGCCGCCGCGTGGCTCCGGGCCCTCGCTGTTCCGAGCACAGATCTGCTAGTCGATCCGGAGCGTTGTCTTACCGACATCGACGTAGTCATTTCTCTGGCGCGCTCCGGCAACAGCCCGGAGAGTGCGGCAGTAGTTGAACGCATTCGCGCGCTTCGGCCCAGCATCCAGCACTTTGCCATCGTCTGCGATAAGGATGGCGCTTTGTCTCGCTCCGGTCTGGATGGCCTCATCGTGCTGGATCGGCGCACCAACGACCGCAGCCTGGTGATGACCAGCGCGTTCTCTAACCTGGTGCTCGCCGGTCTGGCGCTGGCCCAACCGGAAGCAACAGCTGCGGCCGTGTGCGAATTGAGCCCGCACGCGATTCGGTTGCTTCCGGAGATTGATGCCGCATGTCGGTACACGGCCGCCCGCGTCCACGACCGCATCGTTGTTCTTTCTTCCTCACCGTTGATCGGCTGGCAACGCGAAGCAGGGCTCAAAATGGTGGAGATGACAGCAGGCAGCTTCCCGCTGATTTCTGAAGCTTATCTTGGCCTTCGCCATGGCCCCATATCGTTTCTCACCCCGGAAACGGTGGTGCTCTGCCTGCTGTCCAGCGATAAGCTGCGTCGCAGCTACGAAGTCGATCTCATTCATGAACTACGCGCAAAGAAGATCGGGTACCTGGTCGGCATCGCCGAGGAAGCAGACCCTAAGAACCCGGCGGAGACGCTCTTCGACCATCTGATCCCCGCCGTGGCCCCACATACAGACGATGCGCTGCGTACGCCGTTCGAGATACTGGGCCCGCAGCTACTCGGTTATCATTTGAGCCTACGGATCGGTTTGAACCCCGACAACCCAAGCCCGGGCGGCGTGATCAATCGAATCGTCAGCGGCTTCAGAATTTATTCACCCCACGACTCTGAAGCTTAGAAAACCTTATGAAGAAGCGTTTCCCCTTCTCTCAAGAGATTACCGTGTGCCGATTTCAGCTTCGTCGCGTTCCGGGTGAGTGGTCGCCAATTCGTCAACCGCCTATTTGTCAGTTGTATCTAAGTTAATAACGTTTGGATTATTAGATTACCTCGGAGAACTCACGCACTCTTCCAGGTACCCGGAACTGCCAAGGAAGAGCCATTATTCCCCAATAGGCCAGGATCGACCGATGTGCAGCGGACCTCGCAGAATCGGTAACGAAAGACGCCGATGGGGGCGGCGATCTTCAATCCCAGACTTAGTCTCAAGATCCCATGACACTGGCCGGCTTCCTGAGGACCTATCAGACGAGAGAATTTCAGTCTTCCTTGGATGAGTTTTCCCGGGGGCAAGTCAGGGTCTCTGTCGGATCCCCTTGAGATCTTGGCGAGGTGCAAGTTCAGAGCAACGATCAGTTGTCTGGCGGCCGGCCCTGAAGCCCAAACCCGCGCCCGCTCCCGGTGATCCACTTTGACAAGGCAGCATTGTAAGACACAGATAAATAATGTGATATTCAAAGCCGAATCAAGAAGGAGTTCACTGTCTGTCAAAACTGACGGCGGGGACTTGACAAAATACGAGCAACGCTCATATTATCGGCAACCGGGCTGGTTTTTTTGCTTCTGGAGGTAGTATTGTGCGTTTTTCCTTTAGCGGGGCCATTCAGATTGTTTTGCTTGTGATGCTCCTCGTGTTTTCGCCGTCTTCGCGAGGCCAGTCGGTACAATCGAGCATCCTCGGAACGGTGAGGGATCAGAGCGGAGCATTGATCCCCAATGCCAAGGTTCTGATCACCAATGTGGAGAAGGGCATCTCCTCGACGTACCGTACGAATTCGGAAGGAACATACCAGGCACTTGAGCTGGTTCCCGGCACCTACGACGTAAAGATATCGAAGGCGAATTTTGAGAGCCGGTTGATCACGGGCGTGGTTCTTGAAGCCCGTGCGGAGCTCCGCATCGATGCCACGTTGACGGTGGGCTCCGCGGAGCAGGAAGTGACGGTGCAAGGCTCGTCCCAGGGCATAGTAGAAACCGAGACGCCATCGGTCTCCGCGACGCTCGATTCAGCCAGCGTTTCCAGTCTTCCGGTAAACTACTACGGCACCAGCGGCACCAGCCCGCTCAACGAAATACAGGCGCTTCCCGGCGTACAGTCGGATACGGCGCCGGGCTCATCCACACCCGGGGCGAACGGTTCCCCGACCATGAACTTCTCGGTGCAGGGCGGCATGCCCTTCCAGACTGAAGTCTCTGTGGACGGCATCTCCACTACCAACGTCCGTTCCAACTCGCCGCTTTCCGACGCTTTCCCCTCCGCCGAATCCATCGCAGAGATGCGCGTGGATGGCGTGCTCAACAATGCGGAATTCGGACAGGCCGGCGAGATTACGACCATCAGCAAGAGCGGCACCGAAAAGGTTCACGGCACGCTGTTCTGGCACTATCAGAACGACGCGCTCAACGCCACGCCGTTTGGCGAAGTAATCAAGCCCACGATGAACGGCAACGATTTCGGCGTCAGTTCCGGCGGTCCGGTCGTCCTTCCCCACGTTTACAGCGGACGCAACAAGACTTTCTACTTCGGCACCTACGAGGGTTTCCGCTTTCCCAAGCAGGCAGTGCTCCAGGAGTTAGTGCCCACTACGGCCATGATGCAGGGCGATTTCTCGCAGGAGTTTCCGATACCGGGCATGCTGATCGATCCGTCGGATGCCGTTCCGTACGCGATGGAGAACGGGCTCGGCACCAATCAGATCCCGGGGACCATGATCAGTACGTCGGGCAATCCCTTCATGCAGTTCTTTCCCGCGCCGAATTATCCGTTCAATTCGCCGTACCAGACGGTCGGAGACGCCCTGTCGGGAACCGGTTACAACTATTCAACCAACGCTCCCAACGATTACAACTCGAACCAGTTCGATGTCCGCGTCGACCACAACCTGAACAAGAACATGCTGGCATTCGTGCGCTACACCGAAAAGAGCGTCACATTACTGTCGCCGCAGGCATTGAAGGTACCGTCGGTGACCGACTATGACAACTACCATATCCTGGCCAGTTCGTTCGTCTACACCATCACGCCCAATCTGATTAACGATTTTCTGTTCGGGTTTACATGGGAGCAAAACGGCCAGCGCCACGAGCTGAACGGTGCGCCGTACACGACGGCGGCCGCGTTCAACCCCATCGGCGCAGACCTTCCCGTAAACGGCGTGACGGTGCTTGCGTTCGGAGCCAGCACCAACGAGACGGCGGGAGACCTGACGTGGCTTTGGGCGGGTAATTACAACCAAACGACCAACAGCCACCTGCTGCAATACAACGACAGCCTCACCTGGATCAAAGGCCACCACACATTCAAATTCGGCGGCGACATCCGCCAGCAGGGAACCCGCTCCACACTTGGCAACAGCACAATCAGCAATGTCGAGGGCTTCCTCTTCAGCGGCTACTACACAAGTCTCTTCGGGCAATTACCGGCCTATGGATTTCCGTCCACGACCAATCAGGCGGCCTATCAGTTCGCCGACTTTCTGAGCGGCACGCCGACGGCCACCGAGTACTACACGCTGGTTCCTTACAACGAGGGCTCGACCATTTACTACGCAGGCTACGTCCAGGATCAGTGGAAGGTGAGGCAGAACCTGGTCGTCTCCTATGGCGCCCGTTACGAGTACCATCCGGCCTACCACGACACGCAGGGCGCAATCGGCAACTTTGATCCCAGCGTGGCGGACACGGGCCGCGTCATCTATCCAAGCAATGGCGCCAGACTGCTGAGTACGCCTTTTCTTGAGAGCGCTGACGTCTGCGGCTACGGCCCGTCCAGCTCGCCCAATGCTGCGTGCACGCCGATTGAAAACAATGTGCAGGCAGGCCTTCCCGCGGGGCTTCGCAAATCGCCCAAGGATCGCATCCTGCCGCGCCTGGGTTTGGCCTGGCGTCCTTTCGGCAGCGACAAGACCTCCATCCGCAGCGGCTTTGGCGTCTATAACACCGCGCTGGCCGGTAGCAGCTATTTCTCCATGACCGGCTCGCTGCAGCAGGTGCAATCGACCATCTACAGCCTGAATCCGCCGAATTACTATCCGTCGCTCTACACCTGGCCCAACATTGCGCCCGCGGGTGGATTGACGATGAGCTATGGCAGCGCCCAGTTCAACGCCGGTAACGAGTTGAACTGGAAAGACCCATACTCGATGCAGTGGAGCCTCTCTGTCGATCACCAGTGGAAGGGTGATATCGGAACGCGGCTCTCTTATATCGGGATGCGGACCGACGACCTGGTTTGGGGCGTGGCCTTGAACGAGATGCCGTACTCCTCCACAACTCCGGCGGCTGCGCAACCGCTCACCAATCGTCCCTTCCCCAACTGGGGCGCGATTCAGGACCGCTACACCGGCGCGCAGGCGTTTTACAACGGCATGCAATTCGAGGCGTTGCGCAACTTCTCCAAAGGCCTCAGCTTCCAGTCAACTTATACCTGGTCGAAGAATCTGGCAGACAATCAGGGGCCTTCCGCATCGAGCTTTACCGGCGAAGATGGCGGCGGCGACGCCGGCTACGCGAGCTACTATCGTGACCTCCGTCTCGATTACGGTAACGTGAATGGCACGCGCCGCCAGCGCTGGATCACGACCGGGCTGTTTTCGCTGCCCGTTGGCCATGGACATGCGCTGGGCCACGATATGAACCGCGCGGCGGACAAGGTCCTCGGGAGCTGGCAACTGAGCAGCATCTTCCTCATCCAGACGGGACCCTACCTCTCCGCTTTTATCCCCGGAGGCGACGCCGATCCTTCCGGCACTGGATCGGGCGACTCCAGTCTCTACGGGATGGAGCAGCACCCCGACCAGGTGGGGCCCATCAAGCCTCACAACCAGAACCGCAACCAATGGGCGAATCCCCTGGCCTTCGCCTGCCCCAGCAGCACCGGATACACGTCGTCATCGTACGCAGGCAACCCCTGCGGCGTCGGCGTGACCTCAAACCCGATTGGCAGATTCGGTACCGAACACACCGGAGCGGTTGAAGGTCCCGGAACGATAAACCTCTCGGCAGGCTTATCAAAAACAGTCGATCTGGGCGATAAGCTGCATCTTCGCTTGGAGAGCAGCTTCACCAACGTTCTGAATCACACCAACCTGAACGATCCAAATCTCGATATCACGTCGCCATTATTCGGAACAATCAAGCAATCGCGTGGTTCGGACTTTGGAGGCGCCAGAACCGGACAGGTGGCGGCCAGGCTAATGTTCTAATCTTGGCAAAATGTGATTCATTCAACAGGGAACGGTTCGATCTGGTAGGCATGGCAGGAAGACGCCGATTTCGGACCGTTACCTGTTTCTGACTAGTCTTATTGTCGGTAGCTGCGATGCGCAATGCGCATTCCCGCAGCAGACTTTTGTCGGCAAGACTCCCGCGAAGGATCGGATCGCCGGGATGAGGGATCTATGTATCGCGTTTATCTGGCAATTCTTTTAACGTCGCTTTCAGCAACCGGGATGGCGCAGAAAAGCGACAGGCACGCCAATTCCGCCGGCATGCCAATGGGCTTTATCTCCGCGGGTGACGGTGTCTTTCTCAACGGCGCGGGCAGACCCATCCGGTTTCAAGGCATCAATGTCGTCAGGAAATCCAAAAGCGAGGGGTATACGGGCGATTTGGGACCAGCTGATTTCGCCCGGATTCGCGGTTGGGGAATGAACGCAATCCGCCTCTGCATTTTCTGGGACGGTCTCGAGCCCAGGCCCGGAGTTTTCGATCAGGCCTATCTCGGCCGCATCGCTCGCCTCGTTCGCTACGCAAAGGCTCAGGGACTGTATGTGCTTCTTGACATGCACCAGGATCTGTACAGCGTCAAGTTTGCTGACGGTGCCCCCGCATGGGCGACTCTCGACGATGGCCAGCCTCACGCCAAAGTCTCGAACTGGAACGACGCCTACTACGTGAGTGCCGATGTACAGGCAGCCTTGGATCATTTCTGGGCGAACAGTCCGGCTGCGGATGGGACCGGTCTGCAGGATCTCTATGCGAAAGCGTGGCAATTCGTGGCCCGGCGCTTCAAGGACGAACCCTCAGTTCTGGGCTACGATCTGATGAACGAACCCTTTCCCGGCAAGGATGCGGGCCGGCTTGAATACACCATGCTGGCGCGCGTCGCGGAGCTTCTCGCGGCGCGCCCCGGAGGGCCTCATCCCTCGACAGAGGAGCTGATGCAGATGGAGGGAAACAAGGAGGGGCTCAGGCAGATTACGCTCTGGCTCGGAGACGTCGCACTATATCGAAGCATGCTGGATGCAGGCGAAGGCGTGATGCAGGACTTCGACCGCAATCGCTTGATGCCGTTCTATGGGCGTGTACGCAAGGCCATCCGCGCGGTGGATTCGCGCCACATTCTCTTTCTGGAATCCGCCATGTCTTCCAACATGGGCGTGGCAACTTCGATTACGCCGCTGGTGGACGAAACCGGCCGGCGTGATCCCGAACAAGCCTACTCGCCCCATGTCTACGACATTGTCGTTGACACCGATCTCTTTGATCTGACCAGCAACGAGCGAACTGAGCTGATTATTGATCGTCACCTGAGTTTTGCCGCGCGAAATCATCTTCCCGTGCTGGTCGGCGAATGGGGCGCGTTCTACCTCAACCCTGCGGCCGCTCAAGCGACAAGCGATCTTAAGGATCGATTCAGCCGCGCCGGATTCAGCGATATGTTCTGGGCCTACCGCCGGGAGATGACGACGTGGACTGGACTCGAATCATTGAAGGTGACTGCGGCGACGCATTAGATCGCTGCGAGAAAAGCGCCGTACGGCATTTCATCCAGCTACCGTTCCATCTACGATCTACCTCGAACTCCCCTTTGCGGGAAGCGACGCGATATAGCGCTGCCAGATGCCGGCCAGCGCAACCCAATCCGATTCCGCCGGCTCCTCCAGCGTGGACTCCGTCCGGTGCAGGAAATAGAGAGCAGGAATCCCGATTGAGGGCTGCGTTTCCATGTACTGCCACCAGGTCTCGAGCGTCGTTGCGCTCGCGTTGTCTGTGTCCACCAGGTCCCAGCCGGATATGCGCGCGATCCGCGCACGCTCCCGCATGGTCTCCACGACGTCGCGGGTTGAGTACCAGATATCGTTCAGTCGCAGTACATCGGATGAGTCGCGGAATGCCGCGTTGGCAGTCTGTGTTTCCACCATGGCGTCCGGTTTCCAGCGGTGCGTCTCACTGTAGAGAATGTGCTGGAAGAGGCGCACGCCTTCGATCCCGGCAACCTCCGCCGGAACGGGAAGTCCCGCGCTGGTGGGAGCCCACACCCAGTCTTCTTTGAAGCCATCCACTCCCACGGTGTCCACCAGGTAGTGGATCTTCTCGCGCAGGTAAGTCTCGTAAGCAGGGCTGCCTAACTGCGGCGAGAGGCAATGCCCCTGATCGTCGTTGACGCACAGTTCCTTCGGCAACCCATCGGCCTGCGCCACCGGGACCCAGAGAAGAACGTGCCGGCCGTGCGCATGCTGCGCGGCCACGAAGCCCTTCAGGTCGGGCCATTTCTCTCCGTCGATATCGAAAGATCCGTATCCCTTTTGCCATTTGTCGTCGATGACAATGGTTCCGACCGGCAACTTGAGCTCTTCCAGTTTCGCCACCCACGCTTCGTAATTCTTCTGCGTGGACTCGGCATTGGCCGCTCGCCCATACGGCACCGCGCGGCTCGTCTGCTCAGCCCAACCGCAGAAAATGGGAAGGTGATGCCAGCGCACGTCAGGATAAGCCGGCGCGGTGGCAAAGTCGCTCTCGCGCAGCCAATCGGTATAGCGCTGGAGCGTGTCGAGCGCGCTGTAGGCAAAGTGAATGGCGGCAACCGGCGAATGGAATTCACCGCCGGAATGTTCCGTAATTTCCTGGTAGCCGAGATAGGCCACCCACCAGGCTGCGCCTGCATATCGTGAGCCGGAGTACTCAAGTGCGGGGAAGCGATACTGTCCAGGCTGCGCGCCAACTCCGATGCTTGCCCACTCGCCACCTCGATGAAAAGCCATCATCAACGGCGGAGGACTGAAGAGGCCCATCTGCACTGGCCGGAAATCGTCCTCCGACCCGCTTCGTTCGTCGGTTGCGAAGCCCACTGTCTGGGGAGTGGCAATCGGGAACTCCCACTGGCCGGCAAGATTCGGCGAGGGGCTCCAATAGCGATCTGCCATCAGCATCGAGTTCCATGCCGCCCCGTCGCTCTTACCCTTATCCCAGCGGCCAGGGATACCGTTTGAGAAGAAATAGCAGTTTCCCAGCTTGCCTGTCCCCCAAGCCGTCTGGTCGAACTCCAGATGGTCCGCATATAAACGCCAGTGGAACTCCCGCTTCTTCCAGATCGAGCTCGCTGCGGTGACCACAATCTCGTAGTGCCCCTGCGGATCGCTCGCTTCCGGCACATGAACTTTGTACCGAATTTCGGACAGGTGTTCTGCCGCCGTCGCGGAATCGAGCCCAGCCACCAGCGGCAAACGAAAGAGGAGCTGCTCGTTGCGGTAGATCGCGAACGCCGGTACGTCTCCAAGTTCGGTACGCTCCAGCAGCCGCACGCGGTAAGCAGGGAAGCGCGCCTGAAAATCCGTCTGCATTCCCGATTGCGGTTCTGCGGCCGCGCCCGGCGCAGGCATCAAACCCTGCGCACGGCCACCCAGCGCCGCTAAAGCGGTAAGCAGCGAAAGCAGTGCGAACGCCTTCGCTGTTTTGCCAATCCCCAGGGGCCGTTTTTCTACGAAGCGTCCTGCGTCCTTCTTGTACTGGTGTGCGGTGAAGTGCATTGATTCCCAACTTTCCTGCTTTTCTCGATGGCCTGCAAAAGTGGAATGTGAATTCACGACCGGATGTGCGCAGATGGGACAAGACGCTGAGTTGTTGCTGACGCCACCGGAACGGAAGGTCAGTACCCGCCTACGTTATCCGGCTTCAGGCCACGGCTGTAACTTATGGCTGCATTGCGCTCGTCCTTCATCAAACGACGCTTGGCGATTAACCGAACCCACCAGGGAATGCACTTGATCGGTCGCCCTGCGGCGCGGGCAATCACATAGGCCCGGGCGCACTTCTCAACCAGCTCCGTGTTGAAGATGACCCGTTCGCTGGTCATGCCCAGGCACAGCAATTGGCTGCCGAACAACACGCCATTGTCTCCTCGCCGGAGTACTTTCCCGAGCTGTTTATTGCTGGCAGGAGTTCGATCGGGAATAGACCTGGCCGAGCCGCCGATATGCCGTGCCTGTTCGTCGAAGAGCGTGGGCAAAACTCCGCCGAATTCAGCCACCAGGCGAACGCCGCATGGACTGGAAACTGCAATCGCGCCCACATCGCCGCGATTCTGATAAATGGCGGCGTGCAACGCGGCAGGGTAATCGCGCTCCAAAAACAAACACCGCCGCATGTGTCTGCCATCGATCTTCTGCCAGTCCTCCAGCCCGGAGACAAGGAGCATCTTCTCCTCTCCCGGAATCCGCAGCGAATAGCTGTCGTCGATCGAGCACAGGAGCCCCTTGGCGGCAAGGCGGCGGCAATCAGCCAGTAGTAGTTCTTCGATGTTCATAGGGGACTCGATGGCCTAGACCAACTTGAGAACGCTCTCAAAGCGGTTCAGCGCCTCGTCAATCACTTCGTTGGTATCGGCGAGGCCGGTGTAGATGCGGCTTCCGGCGAGCGTGATGATGCCATGCGCAGTGAAGGCTGCGCCCATCTCCTCCATCATGTGCTTGCGCTGGTTAACCTCGCGCAGCACCTTGATCGGATTCCTCATGCTCAGCAGCATCACGCCCGAGGTTTGCAGGTGAACGATCGATCCCTGGTTGTACGTCACGTAGGGCAGTCCAAGCCGCTCGATGATCTCGCTCAATCCCTGGCGCAGCCGGTCTCCCGCAGCTCCGGCCTTCACGGCCGCGTTGGTGCGGCGCATCTCTTCGATCGCAAAGCAGCCCGCCGCGCACGACAGCGGATTCGCAGTAAGCGTGCCTCCCACAAACACCCGTTTCGATGTCGCGCCGATCCCTCCGGCAAGCAACTGCATCACATCGCGCCGGCCGCCAATCCCGCCCGCCATCGGATATCCTCCGGTGAGGCATTTGCCCAGCACGGTGATATCCGGCCTTACCCGGAAGTACCCTTGCGCGCCGCCCATGCCGGCGCGAAATCCGGTCACGACTTCATCGAAGATCAAGAGTGCGTTGAACTCATCGCAGAGTTTCCGCAGTTTCTGATTGAAACTGCGATACACCGGCCGCGTGCCGCTCTCCGGCCCGAAGGGTTCGACGATGATTGCCGCCGTTCCCCCGCGCAGGCGGTTTAACCAGAGCGTCCGCCGCAGAGAGTCCAGATCGTTCGGAAATCGCTCCTGGATATATGCTGTCGCCGCGCGCGGGATTCCCACCGCTTCTCTCCGTCCCGTGCCGGGTATGCGCATCCCGTAAACCATCTGGTCGCTCCAGCCGTGGTACGCACCGCCGATCTTGATGACCCACTTCCGGCCGGTGTAGGCCCGCGCCAGCCGAATTGCGCCCATGACCGCTTCCGTGCCTGAGCCCAGCATGCGGAACATTTCAATCGAAGGCATGGCTTCGCTAACCAGTTGCGCCAGCTTTACCTCGTACTCGTTCAGCAGGCCCGTGACAGGTCCGCACGAATCGAGCAACTGGTGAATCCTCTCCCGCACGGCGCTGTTGTTGGAGTCCAACAGCGTCGGCCCGCCTGCTTTCAGAAAGTCGATGTAACGATTGCCGTCGACGTCGGTAAAATGCGCGCCCCGGGCGCTGGCCATGGCCAGCGGAAACGGATAATTGAACGCAAGGTTATGCTGAACGCCACCGGGGATAATTGCTTCGGCTTGCTCTGCCATGCGCTTCGATCCGGCGCAGGAGCGGTTGAAGTAATCCAGCACCCTCTCCATCGCCTCGCGGCGGATGGGACGGATCGGCTGCTTCATCAGTTCCCTCAGGCGTGCATAGATCTCGCCGGTATCGTGCCACTCAGAGATGCCGTACTGCGCCTGCGACACGACGACGTCGTCGCTTAAGATTGCGGAAGAAGAGCTCATCGTACGGACTCCATGGGATTCGAATCGATAAGAAGCGATAAAACCTGTGAAAATGCGGTGCCGCGCTCGGCGGCAGCGCGCTCTTCGATGACGGTGCGGAAGAAATCGCTGCATTCGGCCTCGAGAGCTTCAACCCTCTCGATCGCGTTCGCCATCGTCTGCCCGCAACAGATGATCCCGTGGTTGCGCATCAGGTAGGCATTCACACCGCCGTCAAGACGCTTCTTCAGCTTCCCCGCAAGCCAGTTGGTTCCCGAAGGCGCGTAGCCCACGCAATGCGCGTTCATTCCGAGAAGGTTCTGCCGCTCGGGGTTGCGAATCGTCAGATCCTCGCCCAGAAGCGAATAAGCGCTGGCAATCGGTTGATGCGTATGAATCGTGGCATTCGCATCGCGCTTGTCGAGCAGGAAGGCGTGCAGGCGCAGCTCCACCGAAGGCCACTCGCCCGCAACGCACACCAGATCGCTGAGACGAACGATGCAGATATCATCGGGCGTCATCGCGTAGTAATCCGAGGCCGAGGGCGTTATCGCCATGTGCTCCGCACCTGCCCGGCAGGCCACGTTGCCGCCCGTCCCAGCCAGGTATCCCTTGTCCGCAAGATGCAGGCAAGCTCGCAGAACCTCGTTCCGCACCGTATCAAAGTCCATGGCGTGTGCTCTCCCGGCGGTTTACCTTCCGGTAAAAAGGCGCAAGCTGACGGTAGGCCAGCTTGAACTGCGCAAACGCTTCGTCGTACACAGCGGCCTGCTCCGCCTCAGGCGCATACGTTTGCTGCACTCGCGTCAGCGCCGGAACATCCGCGAACGCAAGCTCGCCGATCCCCACCAGGCCGATGAACGCCGCCCCGATGACATTCACCTGAATGGGCGACCGCAGTTGCCGCACCGGAACTTTGAGCACGTTAGCGAAGATCTGGCACCACAAGTTCGAATTCGCTGCGCCTCCTGCCAGGGTAATCTGCTCCGGCGGCTTGCCCAGAAAACGGCCGAACGGCTCCATCATCCAACGGGTGTTCAGCGCCACGCCTTCCAGTACGGCGCGCGCCACCTCCGCACGCGAGTGGTGAAGAGAAAGATTCAGGAATCCCGCCCGCAAACTTGGATCGTCCACCGGGCTGCGCTCTCCGAACAGCCAGGGCATGTACAGCAGGCCACGCGCTCCCGCCGGAACCGGCGCCGCCATCTCCTCAATTGCGGAATATGCATCGTCCAGATGCGTAGCTCCGGCTTCGCCGGCGGGGAAGAACAACCGGTCCCTCAGAAAAGTCAGGTTCGAGCCGGCCGAGGATTGCAGCCCCACGGCAAGATACCGGCCCGGAATCGCGCACGGAACCGATGCAATCTGCGCAAACAGATTCGTCTTCTTGAATGGAACATGCGCTTCGATCCACGACGAAGTGCCGACGTAGAGGAGAGTCTCGCCGTCGCCGATGGTGCCTGCGCCAATCGCGGCGGCCGAGTTGTCCACCGCGCCCGCCACCACCGGCGTCTCCACGGGCAATCCGAGCTCCTGCGCCGCTTCAGGCCGCAACGGTCCAAGCACCGTGGTGCAGCTTACAATCTCAGGAAACTTGTCGCCGTCGATTCCCGACTGCCGGATCAGCGCCCCATCGTAGCGGATATTGCCGGCGTCGCGATTGTCCGTCACCCACGAGGTCAGGATCGAATCCACCGTCGCCGCGAACCGCCCCGTCAGGCGCAGATTCATGAAGTCGAGCGCGTTAAGAAATTTGTAGGTCCTGGAGTAGGTCCCAGGCCACGCCTCCTGAATAAAAGCCATGTGCGCGGCGGGGTCCTTGCCGGAGAGCGCGGGAGCGCCACCGGTGCGTCTGATCCAACGCATCAACTTCACCGGCCCGTATCCTGAAACCGAAAAAAAGTCGCTGCCGGCACGGCGACGGATCTGCTCCGCGCCGCGCATATCCAGCCACAGCAAGGCGCGCCGAAGCGGGTTGCCAGCCACGTCGACTGCGACCGTGCATTCTCCAAGGCAGGAGCAGCAGATGGCTTCGATATGCCCGCCTGTGCCGGGCAGCGTCGCAATCAGCTCCCGCGCTGCTCCCAGAAATGCCTGCCACCAATCCTCAGGATCCTGCTCGGCGCCCACTTCGTCCACGATGTACAGCGGAACCGGCCGAAACGCCCACGCGCGCACCACACCGTCGCCCCCCACCAGCGCACACTTGCAGCCCGATGTCCCTAGATCGACCGCTAGAACATACTGGTGGTCCTGCGTGGCGGTCATGGCTCCCCGCTCCCCTGATCTTGAACTCGAACCATTCCATAGGCCGCATCAGTCACGGCCACTGGTTGCAATGCGCCGCCGGTTGTCATGGCAGCTTGGCCGCGCAGTGCCACTTGGCAGCACCCGCGAGCCTTCCTGGCCGCTACACCGGCCGCCGAATGCTCTTCCCACAGCTCGAGCACAAAAGCAGAATATGAGCATCAGTCAGATTTGTCAATACCTTCTTCCCGCGCCGGTGAAGTCGGCCGCTCTACGCCAGGATGCAACGACAACTGCCCGGGGCTGCCATAGGGCGCTTGACAGGGCACATTTTCCTACACTCTAATAACGTTTCACTTCCACTCCTTGCGGAGGCAAATTGAGTACCAGGTATTCCCTTGTGCGTTTGCACACTGGCTCGTGCGCTGACTCGTGGACGGCGACATGCTGAGCGCACTCTTCCCGCGCAGTCGGGATCGGGCAATCCTCTTTCCGGCAATCGGCGCTCAACTCGTGCTGGGAACGACCATGAGCCTTTTGCCGGTCTTTCTCGACACGCTGAGGACCCAGGCTGGGCTGTCCTTGAGGAGCGCAGGATTTTTGCTCAGTTCGGAGCTGTGCGTCGCCGCGATAACCACCCTGATTCTGAGCGCCTGGGGACATCCGCATTCCGAAAAGAGATGGGCCCTGTGGGGCGGCGCGCTCGCCCTTTTCGGCACTATCCTGTCGCTGCTCTCGCCCGCAATCGCAATCCTCGCTGCCAGCCGCCTTCTGGCAGGCGCGGGCACAGGGATCGTCGGGGCCCAGGCCCTTCGGGTCTTGGCGCGCGGCATCGACAAGGAACGATTGATCGCCTTCGTGACGATTGCTTCCATTGTGAACGCCGCGCTCTGGTTTGCCTTGTTTCCGCTTCTCATCAGCCGCCTTGGGTATCGCGCGCTCTATCTTTGCCTGCTGGTGGTCTTCCTGGCGGGAACGGCTCTCCTCACTCGCCTTCCCTCGTTCCCCGATCGCCGCCCCATCCGCGGCCGGGAATTGGCCGCCCGCATCTCTTCGCCCGCCATTCTCGTCGTCTTGGCGATCTTTCTTACCCAACTGGGACAGGGTGCTTTCTGGAGCCTCGAGCAGATCTACGGCAACAATGCAGGATTCTCGCCCGATGCCATTGGCACGATTCTCGCGGTTTCCACTCTGTTGCTGCTCGCGGGCGCGGCCGGAGCCGCCTGGGCCCGCGACCGCTTTGGCCGATTCCCCACGCTGTTCGTTCTCATCGCCGTCAATGCGCTATCCATCGTCCTGGTTGGGACGGTCAGGATCCACTTTGTCTATCTGGCGGCGAACATTCTCCAGGCTCTTACCAATCTCTCTTCGCTGGTTTATCAGCTTGGCCTCTCCGCCAGCCTCGATCGTTTGGGCCGCGCCGTAGCCGCCGCCACCGCCATGGTTACTCTTGGGAATGGCATTGGACCGGCGCTTCCTGCATGGTTGAGCGCCTATTTTGGCATGCCTTACGTTGCTGTCGTCGTGCTCGCAATCGATGGCTTCGCCCTCGCACTCTTCAGTATTGTCATTCTGCGCTGGTCTGAGAGTTCCCGGCTGAAGCAATCATTACCCTGAATTTGCTCTGATCCGAAGCGGTCCCGATCGGGATGCCAGCTCATGATTCAACAAGCGAGAGGCTCGATCTCCGCTGTCCTCCGTTCACCGCAGTGAAGGACAGAATCATGCATTGGTTACTTTCCGCCTGACGCCGCCTTTCGCGTTCTTGCCCTTGCCATGCTTGCTTGCCGCCGTTGAAAGGGAATGCGGAGATTTCACCATGCTATCCGGATCCACCATTTGCGCAATCGCCGCTTTCAACGAATGCAGAATGCGCGCGCGATGCGGCTCGGGAAGTCCAAGAGCAAGCCGCGTGGTCGAGCTCGTCGCCTCCACCGCGATCAATGCCCGGTCGAATAACCATCCAGCATCCCCATGGGGGTGCAGCTTCTTCAGGTAGTCGGCGATGAGACGGGCACTATGAAGCGAGTCTTCCACGTTCAGCGCGCGCAACTCCAGCGAAGCCGCCACGCAGCTCCAGATTTCAATGAACGCCGGATTGGAAGCCTGCAATTGCGCCATCCGGTCTACGATGCTCCCAATAAGTTCCTGCGGCTGGTACGTGCCCCTCTCCACGATGAGACGAATTCCCTCGGCCAGCGCGCCGGTAATCTCCGATGTATAGCGCGACCAGATTTCGCGCACGATCGCCAGCTTCATGGGGAAGTACTGGTACACCGTCGCAATCGGCATCTGCGCCTCGCGTGCGATTTCGCGCATCGAAACGCTTTCATACCCCCGCGCCGCAAACAAGCGCAGCGATGCCTGCAGTACCCGCTCAAAACGATCCTGGCTGCGTTTCTGGCGCGGCACGCGCTTAATCTCCGTCCTATTCTCGACTTCCAACATCGACCCACCTCAAATCTGGATGAAAAAATGCATCGAGCTCGAGTATTTGTTTAGATGCAACGATCAACCGCATCAGTACCGCGGATTCAAAATGCGATTGCCATCGATCGTTTCGCTCCAAGTCCCGCTGGAACACCATGTGGTCTGCGAGAATGGCCGACAGGCTCACCAGCGCCATACCGGGCCGGCACGCCGGCAAGGCTAGGAGCGGCAGACAGAGCGTACGCGGTTCACTTCGGCAATTGCGTCTCAAACATTCCTGAATGTGACTAACCGTCCGATTTGCGAGTGTAGCAGAGCCCCTCTGCGCATGCCAATCCCGCCCGTACTGCGCCATCCCGCGCCTCCCAAGACAATCAGGGTCTGATCCTGCATCCTGGTACACGCCGCACCCTCCCGTGCCGCAAGGAAAGAAACCGCGGCCCAAACAGATTGTTCTCATTTCGGTAAAGCGCATACCGTTATGCCCTCTTGACAAATACGAGCAACGCTCATAATAGTGGGAATGATGCGTCTCGGGTCGCGAGAACCGCGGGCAGCGATATCTTGCCCGTCCCATCCGCCAATCCACGCTGCCGGGAAGCGAGTTTTGCAGGGAGCGGAATACGAAGGCATTCCGAGTCAGCAAGGGACCAGCGGCCCGCAGCATGATCGGCTGGCCGCGCATCCGGTTGGCTTGAAAATGCGAACCGGTTTATCCGGGCGCAGACAGTTACATTCAACGAATAAGAGGATTTCTCAATGCTCGAATTATCTTCTCGCCGTTCCAGTCTGAGGCGCATGGGTATCGTCGCCAGCCTCATTACTTTCCTCGCCTTCATCGGTTCCGTATTTGCCGCAGATGCCCCCAGAATTGTTCAAAAGGATGGACGGTATGCACTGCTGGTGGACGGCCGCCCCTACCTGATCCTCGGCGGACAAATCCCCAACTCCAGCGCCTGGCCCAGTGAGTTGCCCCAATTGTGGGAATCGATGGCGGCACTGCACGCCAACACGATGGAGGCTCCGGTCTATTGGGAGCAGATGGAACCGCAGCCCGGGCAATTCGATTTCGCCAACGTGGACGCCATTGTGATTGGCGCGCGCGCACACAACCTGCACGTAATCTTCCTGTGGTTTGGAACCTGGAAGAACGGCAATATGCACTACGTTCCAGCGTGGATAAAGGCAGACTCCCAGCGCTTTCCCCGCGTCATTCGCCCCGACGGCGAGCCCATCGACGTCCTCTCGCCGCTGGGCCGCAACACGCTCGAAGCCGACAAATCCGCCTTCGCTGCCCTCATGCATCACTTGAAGCAAATCGACGGCGATCAGCACACCGTGCTGATGATGCAGGTCGAAAACGAGTCCGGTAATATCGGCAGTGTTCGCGATAATTCAGAAACCGCCAACCGCGAGTTTGCAGGTTCCGTACCCGCCGATCTGCTCGTCGCCACACACAAGCAGCCCGGCACCTGGAGACAGGTCTTCGGGGGCGACGCCGACGAGATCTTCCAGACCTATCACCAGGCCAAATACATCAACGAGGTGGCTGCCGCCGGCAAAGTGGAGATGAACATTCCCTTCTACATGAATGTCTGGGTCAATTACCCTCCCCCGCTAATGCCGCAATTGCAGCAGGACATGCCCGGCATCGATTATCCCAGCGGCGGCGCGTGGCAAAAGTACGTCGGACTCTGGCGCGTGCTTGCGCCTTCCATCGATGTGCTCGGACCCGACATGTATTCAGATGACTCCGGCTTCTATCGCAGCGTATTCGACATCTATAACCGTCCCGATAACCCGCTCCTTATACCCGAAATCGGGCGCGACGACAGCTACGGAAAGGCTCTCTTCTACGCGCTCGGTGACGGTGCCATCGGTTTTTCGCCCTTCGGCATCGACCACGAAGGATGGAACGCCCCGGGAGACCAGCCGTTCAAATCGCACTCCTACAACTTTGCTCTTATCGGCACCATGAGCCGCGAGATCGCCGCGCTCGAATTCGAAGGAAAGCTCAAGACCGCCGTCGAGGAGCCGGGCCAGACGTCGCAGGAGATCGACTTCGGCGACTGGCAGGTATCGGTCGCTTTTGGCTTCCCGCAACCGGATGGACACAGGGCTCCGGGCACCAAGGATGCGCACGGCACAGCGCTGGTTGCGCGTCTCGGGCCAAACGAATTCCTCATCACCGGTGTCGACGCCAGCATCAACTTCCATCTGCCGGGAAAACTTCCCTGGGCCCGCAGCGAGATCATCTCCGCCGAGCAGGGAGTATATGAAAACGGCGTGTGGAAGCCGCTGCGCCTGTGGAATGGCGACGAGAACGACCACGGACTGTGTTTTTACCAGAAGCCTCAGTTTGTTCGCGTGCGCCTGGGCAAGTTTTAGTGCGCGGCGCCTGCAGCAGCGAAGAGGAAGGCGTTCGCCGATCCTCTTTGCTTGCGGCCTCTTCACCCAGCTTGGTCTATTTGCTTCAAGGAGCCTCCAGTGATACGAATTCCAAATCACGCAACCGTCTTTTGTTGCGCCGCCCTCATCTGTATTGCTGCTTCGCCGCGTCTTGCTTCTGCTCAATCCGTTGCGCTAACGCCTCCCATGGGTTGGAATAGCTGGAACTACTTTGCTGAAAAGGTCGACGACAAGGGAGTGCGTGCAGCAGCCGATGCCCTCGTTGCCTCAGGAATGCGAGATGCTGGCTACATCTATGTCAACATCGACGATACCTGGGAAGGTGAGCGTGATGCCGACGGCGTCATCCATTCCAACGCGAAGTTCCCCGACATGAAAGCCCTTGCCGATTACGTTCATTCCAAGGGTCTCAAGCTCGGCATCTATTCCTCTCCTGGTCTCAAAACCTGCGCGGGGTACGAGGGCTCTTTCGGCCATGAGGAACAGGACGCGAGGACCTTCGCCGCATGGGGCATCGACTACCTCAAGTACGACCTCTGCAGCTACATTCCCGCGGTGATGGAAAAGCAGGCTCCCAACGACAAGGCGGCGCAGATGCGGCTGATGCAATCCGCGTACGAGAAGATGGGCCGCGCGCTCAAGGCCACCCGTCGGCCTATTGTCTACTCGCTCTGCCAGTATGGATGGGACGCAGTATGGGAGTGGGGGCCGAAAGTGGGCGCAAACCTCTGGCGCACCACGGGCGACATTCAGCCCAATATGTACAGCATCTACGCCAACATGAGCATGCAGGCCGGCCTGGAGGATTTCGCGGGTCCAGGCCACTGGAACGACCCCGACATGCTCGAGGTTGGCAACGGTGACCTGACCCTGGCCGAGAACCGCGCGCATTTTTCCATGTGGGCCATGCTGGCCGCGCCCTTGCTGGCCGGCAACGACCTTACCCGCATGACGCCTGAAGTTCGCGCCATCCTTACCAATCCTGAAGTCATCGCCATCGATCAGGACCCGCTTGGCCGTCCCGCCACGCGCGCCTACAGTTCCGGGCAGGTCGAAGTCTGGACCCGTCCGCTCTCAGGCGGCGCAATCGCCATCGCCATCCTCAACATCGGCGACTCCCGTTATTCCACCCATCCATTTCACCTGAACCTGGTGCGTCTCGGATTGCACAGCGTGCAAAAGGCCAAAGATCTCTGGACCGGCAAGGAGATCGAACTGAGCGATGGTATGCCCCTGGAGATGGAAATCCATGACGTCTTGCTCTTGAGGATCTCCCGTCCAAGATAGATGAGGACTTAGCGCAGCAGCGCGTACGACCTCGTATGCCGGTTACTCGTCAGTTATACGTGAGTTAATTCCTACGCAGTATGAATTTGCATTGAGCAACCCGTGTATTGGATCGGAACCGCAATCGACCATCATGGTGAGAGCTGTGCCTCGGTTCGCCATATTCAATCTATCTTCAACTCGGCAGCCAGGATTAGTCCCGGCAAACGCCGCGGGGCACAGGAATAGGGTTGTGTCCGGATTGTTTGAATGCTAAGTCAGTGAGGAGCACGAGATGTTGCATAAGCTGAACTCAGCGGCGACGTCAGGTCTTCACTGCGCGTTGCAGCGCCTCAAGATAACTGTAGCCCCAATAGGTGTCGGGCAGCAGGACGTGATCCTCTGTCCATTCATTCCAGGCGGCAATGTAGATCATCTTGGTATGCGGAGCCGAGGCGATAAAGTGGCGCGCGGCGCGCACCAGGCGCTCGAACTGGTCGGGGGTGCGATCGATGGCGATGGAAGCGAATTCCGCATAGCGCGGGCTGTCATCCCATCCAACCTGGCAACAGGGAAAGAACGGCGTGCTCAGGTTGGCTCGTTTCTCCTGCCAGGACGCGATCCCCTCCACCGCTCCCACGCCGTATGGAATGCGAGAGCCGGGCGGTTTGCTGCCGTAAGTCCATCCCATTGTGCCGTACTGGGTGGCGCTGTCGAAACCCAGGTCGTGCAGTTGCTTCTCGTATGGGTCATAATCCAGGCACACTTGCAGGTGTAGTTTCGGGAAGCCCAGTTTCGCGGCGCGGTCGCGTATCAGTTGCAGTGCGCGGCGCAAGCCATCCACGCCGAGTTGCTTGACGGCCTGTTGCGCATCGAAGAGGGCAAAGACGGGAGCGTCGTCGATGCGCAGGTAGTTTGGCTGGCTGAAGTAATGTTCTGCGCAATAGTTCAACACATTCTCGAATTCCGCAAACGTGAGTCTTTCGGGAATCAGAACTGCCGCCTTTTCGGGCGACTCGGCCGGAAATAGATTTGGCCAATCGACATTGGCCCACATGATTGCGAACTTGAGCTTGGCGCGGTTTTCCGCCTTCAGAAAGCCTCGTTCGAGCTGCTCGTGGAATAGCTGGGTACCTTGGTACCAATACCAGTCGATCATCCAGGCATCGACGCCGTGGCTTGAGGCCAGGTCGATCTCCTTTGCGGACCAGGCTGGATCAGACTCGTCGAAGTAACCCCAGAGCGGATAATGCGGCATGGAATGGCCGGGAAACAGCGTGCGCGCATTCCGCAATATATCGAACTCCGTCCAACCCTTGCCGAATAGATTCTCCATGTACTTGGTTGGATGCCAACCGGGATAGTTGAAGGCGACCACCTGCACATCGGTCGGCTTCCGCAACTGATCGGTTCCCAGCGCCTGATGAAGACGCTGTTCGGTGAAATAGCCGGCGATTGCCTTTTCTCCGATCATGGCCGCCGGGGCGGTGTTGCTGCCTGTGGACAGCTTAGGATTGCTGTCCAATGTCTGTGCGGAAACTGTCCCTGCCATGCTCGCCGTCAAACCCGCCTGCACGGAGGATTTGAGAAAACTGCGTCGATTCATAAGGTCCCCTCTTTCGTGTTCCTTAACTTGCCCGGACCTCGGGGATCTGCCACCCACAGCTGAAAATTGAGCGTCGGTTTAACTTGATTCTACAAAGCCCGGCTTGGCGACCCGGCGGCTGCAATTTGGCAAAGTCGCAGCGAAAACTGCCGATTTGCGTTTCCGCGCGCGTGCCGTCGCTGCCTCACTGCGGGTGGGAATAGAATTCAGCGTATGAATTCATTTGTCTCGTGCAAGGTGTTTGCTGTCTGCTTTGGCCTTAGCCTTGCGCGCAAGGCTAAGCATCTGCCATTGCAAATCAGATCGTTGGAGGCTGGAAGACCGTGAGCGTGAATCGGCGGCAATTCATCGGGATGGTGGGAGCAGGCATTAGCCTGCCTGCATTGGCATCACCGCTAAAGGTCCTGGCGTCTGAAGCAGTGAACGAACCGGGGAGTAAGGCGAAAAGACCGTATGGCTCGGGCCATTTTGGCGATTGGATCGTGGACGATTTCGGATTGCCTGCTTACCGCTACAAGTGCAACCAGTCCGCCGACCCCAAGGCCGTCTCACCCGTGCACAAGGAGTGGCGCTCACCCACCGACCATACGCACCAGGTGGGCAATGACCGTCTAGTGGTCGCCGTGTCGAATTACGGCTATGTGCAGGTGCGCCAGGACGAAGGCTCGCCTAAGTTCCTCAACGACTATTTCCCCGAAGAGTCGCGATACGGCGCCGGGATTGGCTTTTTGACCGACGGGGAACAGGTGATGAGCACCTATTATCCCGGCAATTGCGCTTCGTTCGACAGAATCCTGGGCGAGGGCTACATTCGCAAGACGGTCAGGAATCCGCACTTTGAAGTGGAACAGACGATCATGGCTCCGTACGGCGATGATCCGGTAGTCGTATCCATTGTAAAAGTGACAAACTGTGGGACCTCCCCGGCCGGCCTGCGCTGGGTAGAATACTGGGGCGCGCAGAACTACCAGTTCTCGTTCCGCTCGGGCATGGAGGCTGGCCTATTGCACGACAACACAAAAGGGGCTGCGCTGCGCCGCGCCTTTGCCGCGCGCTTTGTCCACAGGTTTTCGCCCATGCCGAACGGCCACGGATTGTTGGAGACGCAAAGCTTCCTGGGCCGTACGGCGGAAGAGGAAGCCCTGTGGCAGCAGGTTGAAGCGGGCATGAAGAATCCCGACGGCCCCTTCGGCGGCCATCTGCATGAGGTTGCGTCCGGCGCCGTGTGGGAAGACGCGAATCCTCCCTCAACTTTTCTTGTGTCGCTCGATGCTCCTCCCGACGGTTACTCGACGGATGCGGCTGCCTTTTTCGGTAGCGGCGGAATCGAGAATCCCACCGGCCTCGCGACTCCCTTGGGCAGCGATCTCAGCGCGACAGGCCCAGCCAGCGCCTTCCTGTTTGAGCGCAAGCTCCACCTCGAGCCCGGAAAGAGCAAGACGCTGTACTTCCTCTACGGGTACCTGCCGGAGGGATTCAAGGCCGACGAACTGGTGAAGAAGTATGCCGCCGATCCGGCCGGAACCCTGGCTCGCACCGCCACCCAATGGAAGAAAGAGGGAATGCGCTTCTCGGTTCCTTCCGAGCCGTGGGTCGAGCGCGAGATCTCCTGGCATAACTACTATCTACGAAGCTCAATGACCTGGGACAGCTTCTTCCGCGAACACATCCTCTCGCAGGGGCACGTGTACCAGTACGTGATGGGCTTCCAGGGCGCGGCTCGCGATCCTTTGCAACACACGCTGCCTTTTGTTTTCAGCAACCCCGGTATCGTCAAGGGCATCGTCCGCTACACGCTCAAGGAGATTCAGCCTGACGGCTCGATCCCCTACGGCCTGGTGGGAAGTGGTATGCCCATGCCCACGGCCTACGATCCCGGCGATCAGGAGATGTGGCTCCTCTGGGCCGCTTCAGAGTACGTGCTGGCCACGCGCGACCACAAATTCCTTGACGAAAAAATCACGCCCTACATGCATCGCGATCCCACGCCCTCCGATCCAACCGTGCGCGATCTGCTCTACAGCGCCTTCACCCACCTGGTCACCGATATCGGCACCGGCAAGCACGGGCTTATGCGGCTCGGCATGGGTGACTGGAACGATGGAATTGTGGTGGGGAGGGTTCCTGAAAAGTATCTCCAGGAGGTGCACCAACAGGCCGAAAGCGTGCTCAACGCCGCCATGGCCTGCTACGTTCTCGACTACTACGGGCGCATGCTCAACTCCGTGGGAGAAACGGCAGCCGCTGCCGAGGCCCGCAAAAAAGCCGCTGCGCAGCGCACGGCGGTTCAGGCGGTGTGGACGGGCAAGTGGTTCAGGCGCGCCTGGCTGGGTCCGAACCTGGATTGGATTGGCGACGATCGCATCTGGCTCGAACCGCAGCCATGGGCCATCATCGGCGTCGTCGCCAGCCCCGAACAGCGCGAAACTCTCGTGGCATCCATCGACAGGGAACTGCGACGCCCGTCGCCGATCGGAGCGCTCATTCTGAACATCGGCGAAGACACGCCAGGCAAGCGGCCCGGCATTCTCGAAAATGGCGGCATCTGGCCCAGCATCAACGGAACGCTCATCTGGGCCTTGGCCTTGGCCGGCGGCCCCTCCGCCTGGGACGAGTGGAAGAAGAACTCTCTGGCCATGCACGCCGAGGCTTATCCGGAGATCTGGTACGGCATCTGGAGCGGTCCCGACTCCTACAATTCGGTGCTGTCGAAGCATCCTGGCCAAACCATGTTCGGCGAGCCGCCGGTGGACGGCAAGCCCTCGCCGACCGATTGGGGCATCAACTGGACCGACTTCCCGGTGATGAATATGCACCCTCACGCCTGGCCACTCTATAGCGCCGCCAAGCTGTTGTGCATTGACTTCCAGGAAGACGGCGTTAACTTTGCTCCTGCGCTGCCTTTGTCCGAATACGAGTTCTCGACGCCGTTGGTTGGCTTCAGTAAGTCGCCGCGTGGCTTCGCGGGCTGGTATGCTCCGCACGCCGGCGGAAACTGGAAGATTGAGATCCGGTTGCCGGAAGCCGAGATGGCAACTCTAAAGCGAGTCAAGGTAAATGGAGTAGTTGAGCCTCTACCTCGGGGCACAAAGACAATCAGGTTCAGCGGCGAGGGAAGCCACGAAAATGCCCTGAACTGGGAAGTTAGTTAGCATGGAAAACAGCTCACCGCACCCAGGAAGCGCGGAGAGCGGCCCCTCATCCGCCTCCCGTACATTACGCCCTATCGGGTACTTGTGGGAGTCGAAGGTTTGAAGGGTGCGCGACATAAAAGTGGAATCATGCTTCCTGGCGAGCCTCCCAGTAGCCCTCAAATAGGCCGTTGAGATGGCAGCAGCGGAGGGCGGCGATGGCGTTGGCACCGCAAACAGTCCAGAACATGCGTCTGGATAAGTAGATTACCTCGGAGAACAGAGGCATTCTTCCAGGCGCCCTGAACGGCCCAGGAAAGAGCATCATCGCCCCAATAGAACAGAACAACCAATGTTCAGAAGGGCTTGTTGGATAGGGAACCGGAAACGCCGATGGCGCCCGGGATCTTCGATCCCAGACTCAGTCTCAAGATTCTTTGACACTTGCCGACCTATCAGGACTAATCTGACGTCAATCAGTGACTTGGTGATTTGGCATCATCCCAAGCTATTTCGAGAAATGCGGCAATTTTTCGGAGTGCTGGGTCTCGCCAGGATTTCAATCCGCATGGATACATCACATGGATTGGCATCATCCCCGGTTACTTGCTGTATTTCGTTTTCCGAACTTATCCGAGAGTGAAGGCCATGAATCATCGCTCTCGGAACCCTCTGTGTGACGGTAGGAATCCAGGCTGTGCCTTAGACTCTGTCACCAGAGGGCTCCAGGTAATTGCCGGCATGACCTAATTGCTGACCACGGTTTGAGTAACTTCGGTTGCGGGCTGGTAGTTGCTGTTGCCGGCCTGATTGGCGGCAACAATCACTGAACCCGTGCCGGTAATGACCAGTTTGGAGCTGCTGATCTTGCCCGGTCCCGAAATCACCGTGAAGCTCACCGCCAGGTTGGAAGTGGAAGTAGCCAGGAGCGGGATCGGCGCGACGCCATAAACCACAGGGCTTGTGAGTGGGGTGAAGGTGATGACCTGCGGTGCCTTATTCACTACCAGGCTGACGCTGGCCCGGGCGATGGTGTAGTCGACGATATCGGTTGGTGTGAAGGTGGTCGACAGTTTGTAGGTCCCGGCGTTGAGCGTTCCCGACGCGGGCGAGTAGACAAAGGCGCCTGCGACCAGCGACGTTGCGTCGAGGATGGTGCCGTCGAGCATTGTTCCATAATTGATGGGCGCGGGCGTAGGCCAGTCGATGGCCGGCGTGGCCCGGGTGATTTTCAGCGTGCCATTCCGGAGCCTGAAACTGTAGTTGGTTGCGGAGAGCGAGCCGATTGCCACCGTGATGGGATAAGTGGCTACTGTTGAGGATGAGGATGCAGTGGTCGAAAGCACGGGCGCTCCAGAGATGGCCGAGAGCTGCGTGTCGCCGTTGACGAAGCCGGTGATGGAGTAGGTGAGCGATGGAACCGCGCTGCCATAGATCATAGACAGATCGGCTGCAGCCACGGTCAATGGTGCCGGCTTCACGGTCAGCGTGCCATTGTAAAAAGCGAAGCTATAGTTCGCTGCGAACAGGGTTCCGATTGTGACGGTGATTGGGTATGTACCCGCAGGCGGCGCGGAGCTGATGCCAGTCCCAAGTGCAGGCGCGCCAGTGAATGCCGTTGCCGCCGTTTCGCCATTGACGAAGCCGGAGACCAAGAATGGGAACCCAGGCAGGGCAGCACCGTAGGTCATCGAAGCGCTCTTGGCGATCACCTTCAGAGTCGCCGGTTTCACCTGCAGCGTAATGCTCACCGTTGTGGTGGCGAATTCCGCAGTGTTTTTGGGAGTGAAGATGGCGGAAAGTGTCTGCGTGCCCGCAGGCAGAACACTTCCGGCCGTCGGTGAAAAGACGAAGGTCCCGGCAACTGTCGATTTGGGGTCTAGTTGCGCGCCACTCAGTGCGGTTCCATAAATGATGGCTGCCGGCGTTGCCCAGGTGATAGCTGGCGTGACCCCATTGATGGTCAGCGTATGCGTGCTGTCGCTGCTGGCGTTGAAGAATTCGCTCGCGTTGTAGGCGGCCTGGATGGTGTAGGTGCCCGCGGCAGTGCCTGCCGGCAGCATGTAGTTCACACTGGCAGCACCATTAGCCACTGTCGAGCTGGTCACAGCGCTGCCGATCGCCGTGGTCCCGTTGAGCACAGTGAAGGTCACGGTTCCCGCGTTCACAGCGCCGGACACACTGGTTACTGTCGCTGCCAAAGTGACGGTCTGCGTGCCGGCGCTGTACGTCGCCGACGCGTTGGCTGCTGCAATGGTCGTGGTGGAGACCCAGTTCACGTCAAACGCGCTGCTGGTGACCGCGATTGTTGGCGGCATCGGCGCGACGGCTGGATTCAGCGCCAGGTTGGCCGTGATCGTGTCGCCGGCGCCCCCCCCGTTGACCTGGAGCGCCGGATAAGTAGCCACCCCGTTGGAACCGGTGGTTGCAGAGCCGCCGGAAAGCGTTCCGCCGCCATTCAACGTCAGCGGAATCGTCACCCCGCTTACCGATCTGCCACTCTCCGTCAGCGTTACGCCGGCGCTGAAGTTTGCCGCTCCGGAAACTGTCTCCGGCGGCTGCGTGCTGAACGCCAGCAAATAGCTGGTCTGCAGCGCTCCCGCATCCACCGTCCCCGATGGGCAGTAGCCGCCGGCTGGCTGCAACGGGTCACCGCGCTGATCGGTGGTCGAGCCGGTGGCAATGTTCGAGCTT